>LAHS01000734.1_pt1 | contig 122522 bp, 103 predicted proteins | sample 329651 | NCBI WGS metagenome assembly LAHS01 (sample SAMN03275699, study PRJNA271635) | activated sludge metagenome | isolation source: sample C-1 Sludge from hydrolytic chamber (first chamber) of Anaerobic...
GCTATGTCGTTGTTGTCCGCTACGACGGTGCTTTCCGCGGGAGTCACCGTCTCCGCTACCAACAACTAGTGAACCCTTCTAATTTTTTATTTATTGCAAAAGCAAGAGAATTATTTGCGTGCCTGACACCGCTTTACTACTTAATCGGTATCCAAATTTCCGAATATAAATTTTCACTTGTAGGATCTTCTTCCGTATAAACTTCTAATTCAGCTGTTCCAGCAGGTTCATATGGATTGGATGGGAACCATTCCGAGAAAATTTTCTTCCAAGCATTTTGCATTGCATCTGGCATCGGGCCTCGCACTTCAAAGACAACCCATTTCGATGCTGGTACTTCCATTGCTAACATATTTTCAGGTACTTCCCCTACGTGATCCGTTGCAATCCAATAGTCTATTAAATGATTATCCTTATAGTTTTCATCTGGTACACACACACCCAGTACCCCTTTGATTTGCCCGTTGTTTAAAGTAAATAATTGCTCGTCCATACCTTGCCCATTTAGTTCATTCCAAAATTGAGGTATGCCTTGTAAATTCTCACCTGTTTGGCAATTATACGTTCTTTTGACACCCACAACTTGAAACTTTTCTTTCTCTACAATGTTATATTTCATTGGTTCTGCTCCCTTCAAAGTCACCTGGATAATCAGGCGATTGTATGATTGTAATGGTCCTTGCTGTTTACGTACTTCACTTGGCGTTACATTATGCTGCTTACGAAACGCTTTGGTAAATGCTTCAGGAGAGTCGTAGCCATATTTGTAGGCGATGTCGATTACTTTACTATCCGTATTGATTAACTCTTGGGCAGCCAACGTTAATCTTCTTCGTCTAATATAATCTGCGATAGACATATCTGTTAAAATAGAAAATGTCCGTTGAAAATGAAAAACAGAGGCATTTACTTCTTGTGCTATTTGTTCCATCGTAATGGTTTCATGTAAATGCTCTTCTATATAATTTATTGCCTTTTGAATCGACTCAATCCAACTCAAATGCCCTCACTCCTTACTTCAAGATTATCGTATTCAATTAATATCATCCTGTCTTTTTATGCTATCTTTGGACAGGTACCCCCCCTTTAATTTCCAAACCTTTACTTCAATCATAATCGTTTCGACGTGCTAATTACATACATAGTTAGCATATGAAAGCTGAATACTCTAATTATGCCTATCTTGGACGTCACAACTAAAACACGTGTTACTCACCTTATGAAAAAACATTTCTTTATCTATGTAATGTTGGAATTTGTTGAATTAAATAAATATTTCAGCAATTTTATTAATTATTAGTAGATTCTTAGTATTTCATTAATTTAAAATAAACAGTATTATTAAGTATTATAGATAAATCACCTAATGACATAAGACGCGGAGGATATGACGATGTTAGAAATTAAAAAAGAATTAACAACAAACCCAAAAGAAAAACCTGCAGTAGACCAATTAGGGTTCGGACAATTTTTTACAGATCACATGTTTATAGTCGATTATACAGAAGGAATGGGATGGCATGATCCACGCATTATCCCGTATCAGCCACTTTCTATCGATCCATCAGCAATGGTCTTCCATTATGGACAAGCTGTATTTGAAGGCTTAAAAGCTTATGCAACAGTAGATAACGGCGTGCTATTATTCCGCCCAGACCGTAATTTCAACCGTTTAAATCATTCAAATGAGCGTATCGTCATTCCAGCAATTGATGAAGAACTTGCATTAGAGGCGTTAAAGCAATTAGTAACATTGGATCGTGAATGGGTTCCAACTGCACCAGGAACATCTCTTTATATCCGTCCATTTATTATTGCAACCGAGCCTCACTTGGGCGTACACCCTTCGAATAGTTATCAATTTATTATCATTATGTCGCCATCGGGTTCTTACTACAAAGAAGGCATTAATCCAGTCAAAATCATGGTGGAACAGCACTTTGTACGAGCTGTCGTGGGGGGAACTGGCGAAGCAAAAACCGCTGGTAACTATGCAAGTGCCCTGAAAGGACAAGAAATTGCGCATAAGGAAGGCTACTCTCAAACATTATGGCTTGACGGCAAGGAACACCGTTACATTGAAGAAGTAGGGAGCATGAATATTTTCTTCAAAATAAATGGTACTGTCATTACGCCAGCATTAAACGGAAGCATCTTACCAGGTATTACGCGTGACTCGATGCTGCACGTATTAAAAGCAAAAAACATCCCAGTCGAAGAACGTCGCATTTCAATTGATGAAGTGGTTGAAGCCTATCATAACGGCACTTTGGAAGAAGCATTTGGTACGGGCACGGCAGCAGTTATTTCACCTGTCGGAGAGTTGAAATGGCGCGACGAAAAAATCCTAATTAATAACGGTGAAATTGGTGAAATTTCACAAATGCTTTACGATACATTAACAGGCATCCAAAATGGCACGCTTGAAGATTCATTCGGTTGGACAATTAAATTATAGAAATAAACAAATAAAAAATAGCTAGAAAATGCAAAAGTGTTAGATTAACCACAATCAATCTAACACTTTTTTTGCTGTTATCCACTTAGGAAGAAGCTTTTCTCCTCCGCTACTAAAATATTTTTACTAATGGTTGATTTTTAATGACATTGAAATAACACTAAAATAGTAGTACCTTTAGCGCTTTTCCAAAGCTCTACAAAAAAGCAATAGCCATTAGGAAAATCATTTAAGCAAGCTTCATCATCAAGGCTAATATTATTTTTATACTTTGTACGCCATTCAGACTTAACATCATGCATTACTAAACGCTCTAACTTACTTATTCGTTCCGTTTGATAGTGACAGATAAAAATTTCTTCTAATTCGCCACTAAAAATCATTTGTTCAAGTTCCCGTAACGTAACATTATTAGCGTAAATTTCACTTGATACGCATACTTCATCGTGAAACATCTGATTGTTTTCTTTGTCTATGAAGTAGCCTTTTCTTATCACGTTGTTCAACCCTTTTTGTTTAGTACTTGCCTACGTAAATTTCGATAACCGTTTGTTACAAGGGTCTGTTATTTCAATCTACCTATACAAAAACTCATATATTTACGTTATAAGTTAATGTTAACTCATCTCCAGGCAGTCCCCTTATTCCCCAATTATGCTTTGGCGTTTCAAAAATCGTAATTTCGATATCTTGAGGCGCTATACGCAGTTCACTATGAATCTTGTCAAATAGCAATGTAAATAATTGCTTTTTCGTTTCCACTGTTCGACCTTCAAACATGCTTATTTCAATAATGGTATAGGCATCACTTCTATCACTTTGAAAGAAAAAATCTTCTTTATCCATCGGAAAAATACGATGAAATTTCTTATCTGAAGGCAATGCAAGTGCCTCCATCATACATGCATGAATAATCGTCGATAATGTTGCCTTAATAGGATTTAAGCTCTCTTCCACACCATAAATTTTAACTTGCCCCATATGATCTCTCCCTTCTGGTTACCCCACTTATAACAATTCTATAAAAACTGCGAATGTCCTTTCAATCACTGTCGCTAATGTTGATTGACAATTGCATCGGCTACACGCATGCCACCTAATGTCACAAGAGGTGACCCCCCTCCTGGATGCGTACTGCCACCTACAAAGTATAAGTTTGATGCAATCGAACTCTTATTGGGATGACGAAAGAAAGCACTGCGAAAACGATTGGAGAGCCAAAAAGAATGGAATGAGTAGATCCTAAATATTCGACAATAAACGTTGTGATAAAAATGAGTGTACTAATACTCACACCATAAATTGCGCCAAATCCCCTAACAAAATAAATACCCCCAAGCACACCCGCTGTGATAATAAAAACACTGTTTGCCCATTCAAGCCATGTTGGCAATAGATTAAACCCCACTAAAATCACACCGAAGCTATACCAAATAAGAAAAAAATAAAAAATATAATGTTGCCATCTCATAAAGTTGGCTACCCCACCTTTTTGTATTTTTAAAAAGATTCATACTAACCTTATGAACTTAATCCTTAGACATTACTCCGGTGCGATGAAAGGAAAACGCTAGATAACTAGATTTATCATTAAATTTGTACCGCATCAATGCCGTTACCATGCCCTTTTGGCATTTTAGGGTCAAAGAGTTCTACTTTTGGTAATGGCTTGACAGCAAATTCAGTCATCTTCTCTTTTCTTAAAATACCATTTGCCGTAATACGTGCCGACTCTAAAATAATAGGTAATCCACTTCCTGGATGCGTACCTCCTCCTACTAGCCAGCAATGATCTAACTCTTCAAATTTATTATGAGGACGGAATGTTAGCATTTGTGTTAACTGATGTCCTAGATTAAAGGTCGCCCCTTTATATACATCCATTTCCTCTTCCCAACCTCTTGGTGAAATCATTTTTTCTTCTTCAATATATTGCGCAAGATTGTCAACCCCAAGTTTCTGTTCAAGCATTCCTATTAACATATCACGATAGTCTTTTTCACATTTCTCCCATTCGATATTACTAAAGTTATTCGGTACAGGTGCAAGAATATATAGCGTTGATTTCCCTTGTGGTGCAACGGTTGGATCAGTCACAACAGCATTTTGGATATAAATGGAAGGGTCATCTGATAATATTTTGGCATTTGTAATATCTTCCACATTTTGACGATAGTCCTCAGCAAACCAAATTGTATGGTGTGGCAAATCAAATGTTTTATTGACACCTAGATATAACATAAATGTTGAACAAGAGTATTTTTTCTTGTCTAACTTTTCCTTCGAATATTTTTTTAGTACACCTGGTTCTACTAGATTCGTCATGGCATGAGCAAAGTCTCCGTTAATAATGACATCATCAGCCGCAACTTTTTCACCATTTTCTAAAATAACACCTCTTACTTTACGTCCATCTAACCATAATTTTGATACACCAGTGCCTGTAAAAATTTCACCATTATTTTCACGTACAACTTTAGCCATCGCTTGTGTTAACTTGTTCAAGCCACCTTTAACATGATACACGCCATAGGCATGCTCAATATAAGAGAGAATCGAAAAGGCACCTGGACTTTCCCAAGGAGACATACCAAGATATTTCGCTTGGAAAGTAAACGCAAGCTGTAATTCTTCTTGTTTATAATAGCGCGATAATGTATCAATTAAAGATTTACCGACTTCTAGCTCTCCTAATGCTTTTAAAACCTTTGGTTGAAGTAAATCTGTAAAGCGATTCATACTCGTTTGTAAAACAGGGGCTAATTTTTCTAATTTGCGATTTGTTTCCTTCATATATCGCTCATAGCTTCCTTCATTTCCCGGGAAAAGCTCATTTATTTGGCGAATCATTTCGTTTCTGTCACGTGTCATTTTAATTTTTTTATCACTAAAAATAAGCTCATACATAGGATTCAAGTCAATTAGCTCTATGTAATCATGAATATTTCTTCCAGTAAGTTCAAAAATCTCTTCTACAATATATAGCATATTTAAAAATGTAGGACCCATATCAAACTTGTATTCGCCTAGCTGTATTTCGCTCGTTCTCCCACCAATATAATTCTTTTTCTCAAATACTTTTACATCGAAACCCTTTGCAGTTAGCAACATCGCTGATGCTAACCCACCTGGGCCAGCTCCGACAATAATGATTTCTTTGTTCTTTTTCATCATAAAACCTCCCTATATCCTTAAGTTAGCTAGTATTTGCAAAGTTGTTTTAAATGGTCATGTTCTTGTATAAGTAATCCAGTTTTATATTATACAATAATTCTACAACAAGTATACAACTGCTGTACAAAAATTTGCAAATAATAAAGAAGCTAAAAAATGCAAAAAAATACCTTGAACAAAAGCTTGTACAAGATAAGCTTCATTCAAGATATTGTTGTTTATGATTTTACAGTTTCCGTTGAGGATGTATGCTCGGTTTTCCAAAGAGGTAACCTTGAAAAAGCTGATAGCCATTTTCCTTTAACCATTCAAAATCCGCTCTGCTCTCAATACCTTCTGCTAACGGAATCGCATTCACTTCAAAGGCCTTCGCTAAAAACTGCTTGGCTACTGCTTGCTTTTCACTATTTCCGCTAACACCTTGAACATATTTGATGTCCAATTTCATATATTGAGGCTTTAAGTCTGCAAGCATTTCCAGCGTGTTGTACCCTTCCCCAACATCATCCAAGGCATATTGAAAGCCCTTTTGTTTATAGTAATTGAGAATTGATTTTAGATGCTCAATGTCATCGACTTTGTCTGATTCGACTACTTCAAAAACAAACTGATTCGGATCAATGCCTAATTGATTTGCTAATTGTACTGTTGTTTGTAAACAAAACTCTGGGGAATAAATAGACGTGGGAATAAAGTTTATAAATGTCTTTTTCTTTAATACTGCTGAATAGCGCACTGCCGCCATTCTACATATGCGATCTAGAGCATATAACCGTCCACGACTTCTCGCTGCAGTAAAAATTTCATTAGGATAGATTAGAGAACCATCCTCTCTTGGAAACCTAGATAATATTTCATAAGCATAAATTTCTTCATTTGCATCGACAATCGGTTGAGAGAAGCTAATAACAGATTTCTTCCTGATTACTTCATCAATCCACTTCATCTCTAAAATCGGCTCGATTTCTGTAATAGGTTGCCACGTTCTATTGTCAAAACGAAAATAAACTTGCGCTAAATCCATATAATCATGGCAAAAATCAAGCAACTCCCTGACGCCTGACTCTTGAATAATAAAAAAATCATCCTTTACCGAAATCAACAAGCCTCTTCTTTTAAAATAATTGACTACCTTTTCCATCAGTGATAGATTTTGTTGTCCCTTTAACTGTATGTCAAACTGTAACTCTAAAACTAAGCAGCTTTTACAAGGCATATTGATTCCCCCAGTATAGTAATAACGACTTCTCCTCTTATTTTCGTTAAATTATACAATTATGGATATTCATTATCAATCAATCTCTCACATTATTACTAGCTCTAACAGTTTGCTTGTCATGTTCTTAGCATAGAAGGATTTCAAATAGCTATAAACTGTTAGTTGTCAAATTCCTCTTTTTGTAAAACGCACTTTAAAATATAGCTTTTTTAGCCATTTTCTGTTTCTAAAACTTTGAATAATATTTCTCCTGACAAACCATCAATATACACAATAGAATCTCGGTAATCTTTTTGCAAAGCAACGATGTATGAAGTAAAAAAATAGGGCAAGAATAAAAGTATAAACATTATGAGGTGAATGAATGAAAAAATTATTTATCGGTACATTTACAGCAATTCTAGCAACAGGACTATTATTTGGATGTGGTACATCAAAAGATAAAACAGAGCCCAATGATACGGAAGCACCATCTACACACAAAGAACATATGGAAGATCACAATAAAACAGAAGACACTTCAAAAGAATAATATCTTTTACACATTAAAACATAAAAACCAGCTCAAATCCAATGGAGCTGGTTTTTTATTATTTAGAAAAAGATTATGTTATTTATTCAAGCGAGGATATAATTGTATATGTATAGAAATAAAACTATATTTTAGGAGGGTTTTAATGTTCCAAACTGTAGACCATTTTATACAATCTTGGGCATTTGAAGCGAGTGCCACACAAAATTACCTCAACACGTTGACAGATCAATCACTTACGCAAGCCATCACATCAGATAATTGGACTTTAGGACGCATTGCTTGGCATACTGTAACTGCTATTCATATTATTACATCCAATACAAACTTAACGTTTGAAGCTCCAACAGTCGATTATCCCGTCCCTACCTCGGCTCAATATATAGCAGACTGTTATCACCAAGCTAGTAGTGCATTTATCTATGCATTAAAAACGCAATGGAAAGACAAGACAATGACGGAATATATACAATTTCTAGGCCAAGAAATACCGAATGGATCACTATTATTATTTTTAATGCAACATCAAAGTCACCATCGCGGGCAAATGAGCGTTCTTATGCGACAGGCTGGTTTAAACGTTCCAGGCATTTATGGCCCTTCAAAAGAGGAATGGGCAAACTTTGGTATGGATGCCCCACAAATGTAGCGCAATTTAAAAATGCTGAAAAAGTGTTAGGATAACTGCTGGCAATTCTAACACTTTTTTGCTACGACAGGGACTTATCGAAAATCCATGCTAATTTGCAAACTTCTACCGAGATTTCCCCTATTAATAAAGCGAAGAATTTATCCAGCCCAAGGGGTTTTTTAGTAGTGTTGTCTAGTATAATTCGCCTTTTGTCAAGATTATGGCATTTCCTCCCACCATCACTCTTGGATCATTGTTATGTATTAATTTAGTGATAATGGTAGAAGGTCTGCCCATGCTATAGCCTTGCAAAAACGTGAATTCTTCATTAAATTTCGTTAGCACGCGATTATGAAGAAGATAATATGTTAACGCACCATTGGATGTTCCTGTTGCTGCTTCTTCATCAATCCCATAGAGCGGGCAAAAGTTTCTACTCTCTGCTATTCCCTTGTCTGTGTCCAGTGTAAATGCATGAACGCCTCCTATATTATGGCGTTTGCAATATTGTGTAAGGGCATTAAAATCAGGGTTTAACGCGTATAATGCATCTTTTGTTTTGATTGGAAGCATAATATCCCAAAGCCCAGTGCTTACAGCTTGAGGCACTAGTTTAAAATGGTTATCGCCAATTTGCTCTTTATCCATATTAAAAAGAGTAGACAGCTTATCATAATCATCAAAGATTTTTCCGAGTCTTGGTTCAGCTTGCTCCATCATGACAAATGATTGATTCACTTCAACAGCCAGTGTGCCCGCCAGTGTTTTCATATAGTAAGTATGGTTATCTTCAATCGCTTGACAGTCCAATAGCGCTTTAAAGGAGGCTATTGTAGCATGGCCACACAGTGCTACTTGGGAAGTTGGTGTGAAAAATTTTATATCAAAATGATTATTGTCTATTTTTTTAATAAAGGCTGTTTCTGAAAAGCGAACCTCCGCAGCAAACTTTTGCATAAATTCTTCGTTTAATTGTTCATAAATCACTACGCCTGCCGGATTTCCGCCAAACTTTGTCTCTGTAAAAGCATCAATTACATAATAGTACAAAGCTAATTCCCCTTTATGTTGTATAATTTGCCATGCTGAAATCGGTGAACGAAGCAGGACATTGATTAAAATGCTTTTCGTTGGTAAATTGCTGTAGTAATACCCCACGAAAGTAAAAATACTAGCAAAATCACCACTGTTGCAGCTATATAAATTGTTGTAATGGATAAGTGGATAATAAAATCCGTTATGGCTGTTAAATGTTCAGCTAAAAAGATAACAATAGACGGTCCTATACCTGCTAAAAGGATGAAACTAATCATAATAACCATTGTAATATACCCTGGTTTAAATATATAAAACATTGGCAAAGTAAGGGAAACAAATAATATAAATAACCCTACAGAAATTGCGATATCCGTTAGTGAAAACGTTTTATTAAAGACCATTAATGCTAAGCTTGTCACGGCAATGGATAAAATCATATAAACTAATGCTCCAAGATAGCGTGAAGCAATAATTTCCTTGCGTGTGTAAGGTAAAGAATTTAATAAAATATTCGTTTCTGCTTTTTCATCGTAAGCATAAGCATTAAAAGGAATAAAAATACTAGCTACTAAAAAGATAAGAGCAGGATGCGAATCCATAAAAATAAAGAATGCTATAAAAGGAATAAACGTTAAGAGTAGCTTTTTTTGCATGATTACATCGCGCCAGATTAAATTAAACATAGCTTCCTCTCCCTTTCATGTAATACATAATATCTTCCAATGATGCTGGGTCAATGATAACGGACTCCCCGAAAATATTTTTCACTGCGCTAATATTATCCGTTAATGCTTCAAAACCTGTAGATGCACGATGAATGTGTACAAAGGCTTGTTCTGTATCTCGATCTAGCAGATCCACTCTTCCTTTTACAATAGCATAATTTTCTGTAACATCATGAATGGACTTATTAAACACTAATTGTCCTTTTTGTATAAAAGCTATATAATCTGCAATTCGATTTAAGTCTGTGGTAATATGCGTGGAAAAGAAAATAGTACGATTCCCATCAATCATTAACTCTTGTAAGAGATTCAACAGTTCTCGTCTAAAAATTGGATCTAAACCTGCAGTTGGCTCATCCATTAGTATTAGCTCGGCATGATGTGATAACGCTATCGCCAACGAAGCCTTCATTTGCATTCCTTTTGAGAAAGTTTTCACTGCTTTATTCATCGGTAATTCGAATTGTTCCACATAGTGATAAAATAATGTATCATCCCAATTTTTATAAGCCGGTGCAACAATACGTTTGATATCTTTTAAGTTGAGCCCTTCAAAAAATATATTGCCATCATATACAAACCCAATGCGTTCCTTGATTGCCTTCTCATGGGTCTTGTAGTCTAATCCAAAAACCTTCACTTCCCCTGCATCTGCCTTTAATAAATTCATCATCATCTTTATCGTTGTCGATTTACCAGCCCCATTTGCCCCTATAAATCCTGTTACAAACCCTTGCTTTACTTGTAAATCAATATTTTTCACTGAAAAACCTTTAAAATGCTTAGTTACGTTTTTTAACTCAATTACATTTTCCACTCATCTCACTCCTCAGATAAAATATCCAATAATTGATGCAATTCATCGAGTGACAGACCAATTTCTTTACTATTCGTTATAACGGCACTCAACTGCTCCTCAATGACCTTCTGTCTTTTCTCTCTAATTACTTCAAGATTTTGCTCTGCGACAAAAGAACCCTTTCCAACAATAGAATAGATAAAGCCTGCTTTCTCTAATTCCTCATAAGCACGTTTAGTCGTGATCACACTAATTTGTAAATCCTGTGCGAGTTTGCGCATCGAAGGTATGGCTGCACCCTCCTGTAGCTCCCCAGCTAAAATAGACGATTTCATTTGATTTGTAATTTGTTCATAAATCGGCTCCTTTGAACTATTGGAAATAATTATTTGCATGCTAATCCCTCTTCTTCCTATGTTGAAAACCTCTTTGTATAATGTCATGTACTGCTTGAATGAGAATCGCAATCACCTGAACTGTTGTGACCAAATTAAAAAATGGAAAAGAATAAGGAGCCATCCATTTAGTAAAGAGCGTCAAATCGAGTATCCATCTTGCAATTCTGCCAAATAAGTTGCCACTATCGTTGATTTTTGGCTCCAGTAAAGTGCCATCAATAGCGACAAAAATCAATTGAACAATCAAAAATACACCAATGGTAAGCACCCATCTTTTTCCAAGTTGATTGTTATATACTTTATCAATTCCTATCATCTAATCTCCTCACTATAATTCACTTAGCATTCCAAATCCATTATAATGTATATATACTATATACACATTATATACAAAATTTAAATTTGTGCAACTTTTTCCAAAAAATTCCGTGGCTATTCTTTACAGTAATGACCCAACCTATCAGTAGAATTAAAAAAAGACACGCACAAAGCAGGTTATGACCCTGTCTGTTCGTACCTTTGAATTTCATTGCTCCAATTTTTAGTTATATCCAAATTTACCTCAATTCCTACTAAAATACACTTAGCTTTAGTAACTACAGCATTCGTTATCAAGTATTCATCCTTTCGTGTAGCGTCATATAGCCACCATTACTTTTTGATTTCTTCAGCTAACTCCAAAATAATGCCCTCTGGACCTCGCACGTAGCAAAGCTTATAGCGTTCTTCGTATTGCTGTATCTCACTAAAGATTTCCTTACCGTTCTTTTTTAGTTTGGCAACAATCGCTTCAATATTTTCAACAGCAAATGCAATATGTCGGATACCCAGCGTATTAGCACAAGGTTGCTGAAAATCCCCTTCAGCTAACGGTGAATAAAATTTAATTAGTTCTATCCAAGTCTGACCGTCCGGCATGCCCAATCCCACACACGCTACTTTTGCGTCAGAAAGTCCAGCTGCATATCCCATCAACTCCCCTGCCATTTCCCATTCCCCTTTCACCTCAAGTCCAAAATCGAGAAAAAACGCTTTAGCTCCAGAGAGATCATTAACAATTATCCCTATATGATCCATTCTTTTAATCTTCAACTTTTATCCCTCCTATATTCCCTTATTTTACTAGTATGTACAATGCAACTGCTAATAATATCCTACCTGCATTGCCAGTAAAAATTTTTTTTATTATGTACGCATTTATGAAAAAAACAAAGAAGTGTTGGAGCCTTAACAGCCCCAACACTTCTTTGTTAGTACATTGTTATATATTCATCGCGTTCTCAGTCGTGGACGCATTGGGGTTTCTGTCCCTGAAAAATCCCGATTTTCAGTGTTTTTCCATACTTTGATTTTGAACGTTATTTTATCTGGCTATGTATGCTAAAAATTTAATTTCTTCAAAATCTCAGGAAGTTTTAAATAATCATCAATTATTGCATCTGCTTCTATATCAGTCCATTGATTATCTCTTTTCCAAATCCCCTTCATTCCAACGTTTTGAGCAGCTTTCACATCATTTTCTGGATGGTCACCAATAAATACACTTTCTGAAGGTTCTACGTTTAATTTTTCTAATGCATTTAGAAAGATTTGAGGATTAGGTTTCTTCATTCCTTCCCATTCAGATACTAATATTACGTCAAAATATTGATCAATGTTCAAAGCTTTAATGTTCTCCATTTGGAACTGACCGAACCCATTTGTAATCATGCCTAAAGCGGTTTTATTATTTTTCAGCCCCTCCAACATTTCATGAATATGAGGAAATCCTACACAATGATGTTTGAATTCTTTTAAATAATCTTTGAGAAGTTCTTCGCAAGTTACTGAAGATATATTTAATTCATCAATCAGTTGTTGGTATACTTTATCCTTCCAAACATATCCACGATTGTCTAATTCAATAAATCTTGAATTATATTGCTCTTTTGAAATATGAGAAAGTAAGTCAAATAATCTTTCATATTGCTGGTTTATAAAAAGCTCAATCGATTTATCACGATTCAATAAAGTTCCATCTAAATCAAATAATACAGCTTTAAACATTTTAGAATTCCTCCACAGGGAAATTTTTACTCAACATTAATATTAACAAAATAATCCACTTTATAATATAAACATTTCCCAAAGCAGGATTAGAGGATACTTTTCTCTTAACATTATAAATTTCAAATAAACAACAATAAGTAATTGTTTTTTAGTTCTAAAAGAATAACTACTATTATTAAGCGAAATGGAAACAATTTTTAGAAACCATAACAGCAAAACAAACCCATGTGGGCAAAAAAACAAAGAAGTGTTGGAGCCTTACAGCCCCAACACTTCTTTGTTAGTACATCGTCAAATATTCATCACGTTCCCAGTCGTGGACGCGTGTGCGGTATTTGTTCCATTCAATTTCTTTCGCTGCGGTGAACTTTTCAAAAATATGAATGCCTAGTGCGTCACGAACGATATGGTCCATTTCTAGTTCTATCAGTGCATATTCTAATGAAGATGGTAAACTATCAATGCCATTCATTTCACGCTCTACACGATTCATTTTATAAATATTTCGGTCCACAGCGTCTGGTGGTGTTAAGCCTTTGCGAATCCCATCGAGCCCAGAGGCTAAAATAACTGCCATTGCTAAGTATGGATTGGCTGCTGGATCAACAGAACGCAATTCAATACGTGTGGAAAGTCCTCGTGCCGCAGGGATACGAATAAGTGGTGAGCGATTTTGTGCTGACCAAGCTACGTAACATGGCGCCTCATAGCCAGGCACTAAACGTTTGTAGGAATTGACTAATGGATTCGTTACAGCTGTAAAGCCGTGCACATGCTTCATAATCCCTGCCATAAAACTACGTGCCGTTTGACTTAATTGCAATTCTGCATGTTCATCATAGAAGGCATTATTTTCTCCTTCAAATAATGACAGATTAAAGTGCATTCCTGAACCATTCACTCCAAATAAAGGTTTCGGCATAAAAGTTGCATGCAAGCCGTGTTGAGCTGCTACCGTTTTAACAACTAGTTTAAACGTTTGAATGTTATCACATGCTTCAATGGCACTGGCATATTTAAAGTCAATTTCATGCTGACCCGGTGCCACTTCATGATGGGACGCTTCAATTTCAAAACCCATGCCCTCTAGCTCCAGCACAATATCCCGTCGACAGTTTTCACCTAAATCCGTCGGTGCTAAATCGAAATACCCACCGCTATCATTTAATTCCAGTGTTGGATGACCTTTTTCATCTAGTTTAAATAAGAAAAATTCCGGTTCTGGTCCAAGGTTAAACGAAGTAAAGCCCAATTCTTCCATTTCTTTTAAGACGCGCTTCAAGTTAGAGCGTGGATCGCCCTCAAATGCTGTACCGTCTGGTCGTGCAATATCACATATAAAGCGTGCTACCTTGCCTCTTTCAGCCGTCCACGGGAAGATTACGAATGTATCAAGATCAGGGCGTAAATACATATCAGATTCCTCAATACGAACAAATCCTTCAATCGAGGAACCATCAAACATAACCTTATTGTCTAATGCCTTAGCTAACTGACTAACTGGTATTTCTACATTCTTGATTGAGCCCAATATATCAGTAAATTGTAGGCGAATAAATTTCACATTTTCCTCTTTCACCATGCGGATAATATCATCTCTAGTATGATGTTTCATTCTTCCCCACTCCAATTTGTCATTTTTCTTAACATCCGTTTTTTACAACTGCTTTTAAATTACACTAAAACAACTAATGAACGCAATGGGCATGTAAGGTTTTGTTACATAGAATTTTTAGAATATTCTTATCTTCTTTTTAGATGTATAGAAGCCTACTTGTTGCCCTTCATTGTCCACCCTAAATAAAAGGCTAGTGAAATAGTCTATAAGTATCAATATCCGAGCAAAAAATAAAACTTAAATATTAATTAAAATATATTTTATATAGAACATTAGTCTTGCTTTTTTTATATTTTACTGGTACATTAAAAGCGAATTTATTTTTATAGAGTTTATTGGATACTTTGAACTATTCAATAAATGGATATTTACCATTGTCTATTAAAGTAATTGTATAATTCGAAAGTACCTTTTATAATTATGACGTTGGTGGATAAAGACCTTTAATTCCATCTAGTTCTATACTCCCTTTAAACGGTCTTAAACTACCAAGTTAAAGCCCAACTTCGCAAGCTCCAAGTAAAAGATTAGTCATCGCCAAAATTTCCTTAACAATGCATGGTCACCAACTAAAATACATAGACTTCCTAGTATTTTTCACTGCTATAGGTGTGACATGTACTACGAGGGTGATAACAGCAATATTTAAAACTATACGTTGCGAGTAAACTCGTTCTCTACTTGTGAATACACACTACCGTTAAATAACGAACTTGTTTCAAACATTACGGATTGTGATTAAATCGTTAGCTACATAATCTAGCGTTTAGAAGGTTACACAGAGCCTAACAAGGTATATTTATGACGATAATGACAGCTTTTGTATGAAAAGAAACATTTTTTATGCCTAAAAGCCTTTCCCTTTATGGCGTCAGGCACTTCCATTTATTATTTTCTCACTATAATGGCGATGACCTATTTTATTTGCTTACATTTTTTACTGAAATGCTAGCGAAATTGTAATTGTTATTTCAAGTACAAGATAGGTGATTGGTATTGGAATTTACACTGCGAGTTCAAGCGAATATGCAAGCAGTTCATTTTATAGATAAGACAATGGAAAATTATACAACGCTTTATAATGTACCTTTTAGTAGAGAATTACGTTTTGTCTTACACGAATTAGTTATTAATGCAGTTGAAGCAACGGAAAAATCATTACATCCCCTCTCCCACAACACAATTCAAGTGCAAGTAACACACAACGACGAGGAAATTAAGTTAACCGTTATCGATGAAGCACAAGGAATTACCGAAAATAATTTGGAAAAGGCTTTGCAATTTGATCTAAACGAACATAATTATACAGATCGAGGTCGCGGGTTATTTTTTGTCAAACAAATGGTGGATTCTATTTGGTTCAAACATATTTCGAAAACAAAATTTTTAGTCGGTGTTTCTAAGAAAATTCACGGATAGGTACATCTGAGATTAGGAGGGACTTTTTATGAAATGGACAATCCGCAAAAAAATTAACTTACTACTCATTACTTGCATTTTACTTATGATTACGGTGATAACGATTGTCAGTTATACCGACGCAAAAAATAATCTAATCGAAACTGTCAATGCAAAACTACTATCGGATATAGATTCAAGTTACGAGTATTTAGATGCCAAAATTCCCGGTGACTGGCACATCAAAAATAATGAATTGCATAAAGGAGATGTGAAAATTGTTGGTAATTTTGATATTGTTGACAAACTCAGTAATCTAACACATGGTGATGCCATCACAATCTTTCAATATGATACACGGGTTAGTACAAATATTATTGAAAATGGAGAGAGAGCTATTAATACAAAGGCTCCTAGTGAATTAATCACGACCGTTTTAGAGCAAAAAGAGCAGCGCTATATCGGTTCAGCAGATGTGCTAGGGGAGCCATACGAAGTCGTTACAGGACCTATTACAAATAACTTGAACGAAATTATAGGCATGTTGTCAATTGCCTTACCATTAACGACCTATACGAATGCCGCTACTGAAAGTGTCATGAAAAATGTTATCGTGTTATTAATTATTTCAGCTTTACTGTTCGTCATCATCAGTTGGTTTCTACAACGCCAAATTATTGCGCCCATCAATCAATTAAGCGCCAATGCCAAAGAACTAGCAGATTTAAATTTAAATGTGAAAATATTAAATCCTAAAGGACAAGATGAAATTGCTAATTTAGCACAAGCTTTTAATGCGATGAAGACCCGTATAACCGAAACAATCAACGTTGTCGCCAATAGCGCCAATCAAATCGCAAGTTCTTCACTAGTTTTAGCGGAATCTTCTCGCCAAACTAGCGAGGCCTCAAACCAAGTGGCATTAACAATGAATGATATTGCAAGCGGCACTAGCACGCAATCCGATCAGGCGGAGCATATTGTGAAAATGATGCAAAAAACGAATGATGAAGTAGCCAATAGCTTACAAAAGGCAGAAGCTACTTTAGAGAGAGCCATTCAATCGACCCACATCGCACGAAAAGGCGAGGATGCGATTAATGAAGCCATTAAACATTTAAACTCTGTCACGCAAACAGTTTCCTACGCTACCGATTCTATTCAAAAACTAGGCAAACGTTCCGAAGAAATCGGCGGTATTATAACTGTTATTACAGGGATTGCGGAACAAACAAATTTATTGGCATTAAACGCCGCTATTGAAGCAGCTCGAGCGGGTGAGCAAGGAAAAGGTTTCGCCGTAGTAGCTTCCGAAGTACGCCAGCTAGCCGAACAATCAAGTTTAGCTTCTGGGCAAATTACGAGTTTAATTAAAGATATACAAGCTGAAACCGCTGTAACCGTTCGGACAATGGAAAGTAATTTGCTCGCTGTCGAAGAGCAGGTACACATCATTAGTAAAGGAGGCAATGCTTTACAAGAAATCGTCGAACAAGTTGTGGAAACAGAGCAAGGTGTGAAGGAAATGAAATCAGCATTCACCCATGTCAATGACAATTCATTAGATGTCCAACAAGCTATACATGATATCTCACGTATCATTGAAGATTCTGCAGCAGCGACCGAAGAAATTGCAGCAACTTCCGAAGAACAGCACGCAACCGTTGCGGAAATCTCACAAAACTCAGAGGAATTAGCCGAAATTTCGACTAACTTACAAAACGAAGTAAATAAATTTACAATCTAACTTTAAACATATAAGGAGGCGTAATTTATGAATCAGAAAAATATGATTAATATTGATACTAAGGCTGATTATATTTTAATCGCCTTTACTGGTAAATTAGAATATGGATTGATTGGAGATATAAAAGAGGAGCTTCACGCGATTAGTTTCGACACAAAACACGGCTATATTATCGATATGCAAAAGGTGGCGAATATTGATAGTACTGGTTTTGGTATGATTATCAATTTTGCAAAGAAAGTCACAACGTTCGATAAGAAAATAGCGATTATTGTGACAGATGATTTTATTCGTAAATTATTTGCCATCTCACAATGCGATAAAGTTTTCCCTATTGCCAAAAATGAACTCCAAGCGAAGCAGTTCATTAAAGAAGAAAAATGGTTAGGCGAACTCGCACTAAGTGAATATTAAATGGTGACAGGCACGCAAACAATTCTGACAATAGTTTAAATAGCAGAGCAACATACATGATTAGAGGAGCAGACATATATTCGTCTGCTCTTTTTTGTCTAAGGCTATAGAGAAATAAGTTAAATGCACACACAGGCAAAAAAAGATAAATTAAATAAACTAGTAGAAAAATGTATTAGGAGGTACAGTCTTTGAATCGTTGTCAAAAAAATTGTTCATGCGAACGTTGCCAATCTAGTTTGCCTGTTATTAAAGCAATCGATATTTGTCATATCACTCCAAACGCACAAACTCCACCCGTCTCATCTTCCACATACGGGAACTTTTTTCAAACGAATTTTATCACGCTCGCTACCAATCAAGCTATGCCTTGGAACGGTATGGGGGAAACTGCTGGCATCACGTTAGACCCCGATACAGTGACTATCAGGGTTACCCAAGGAGGGGCGTACTATATCGATTATCATGTGAATGGAAATTTCTCTCCATTTGGGACAGGTAACGTTACAATCGTTACAGCTCTCTTTGTTAATAATGCCGAAGTGAATCCAATTCAAACGAGATACGGAGCGTTAAATACAGAAGTCGACAGATATGAATGCGTACCAATCACTGGAGGAACAATTGTATTTATCCCAGATAATGGAACAGTTCAATTAAGAAATATCGGTCCAGACTTCCGTACTTGCGATGGCGGAATTGTACTCGCTGCTTCAATAAATTTAATAAAAGTTAGCACACCATAAGGTCTTGAAGTACCAGTAAAAATAGTACCTGTAGTTAAGACACTTGAAAAGAGTGCTTTAATGCCAGGTATTTTTTTCACTACCACTTACTTGGTGCTTAATCGAAAAAAAGATGGCTCCTGCGCAATACAAGAACCATCTCTAAGCTGCAATATATTTATTTTTGTATGAGCATATTTAATAAAACAACAATAATTACAATTGGGACGACCACTAACATTAATAGGCGATATGTGTTATAAAACCCTTGTCCCACCTGACTTCCCATAAGCAATTCTTTTTTCACAAAGTCTTTATCTACTACATAGGCAATAAAAATGGCGATCAATAAATTGCCCAATGGTAGCATTAAATTGGACACTAAGTAATCAGTAGCATCAAAAATGGACTTGCCAAATATTGAAACATCCGCTAATAAACTTGACGATAATGCCGATGGAATTGCTGCAACAAAAACAATGACTCCAAGTAATAACGTTAAGACTGAACGCGACATATGCCATTTTTCAATAAATGCTGCCACGATGATTTCATATAAACTAAACGACGAAGTTAATGTCGCAAATAAAAATAGTAATAAAAACAGGGCTAAAAACACTTCCCCAAAAGGCATTTGGCTAAATGCTGTCGGTAGCACCATAAATAATAAGCCAGGCCCAGCTTGCGGTTCCAAATCAAAAGCAAATACAACTGGGAAAATAGCTAGCCCTGCTAAAAACGACACAAGTACTGTCAAAATAACAACGGAACCTGCTGAATTTGGTAAACTAACATCTTTTTTCAAATACGAACTATATGTAACCAAACAAGAGAAACCTACTGCCAAACCAAAGAATGACTGCCCTAGCGCCTCTAGTAACGCTTTACCTGTTATATTAGAAAAATCAGGCCATAAGAAGAATTTCACACCTTCCATTGCCCCATCTAAAGTTAATGCACGAATAACAAGAATGATAAACATCACAAATAACAATGGCATCATCCATTTATTTGCTTTCTCAATACCATTTTGTACACCTAGCGAAATAACAAGTACATTGGTTAATGTAAATAACGCTAAACCTAGTAATGTAATCCACGGTGTGCTAATAATCTTTCCAAATAAATCGCCTGGATTAACTGAAGAATCAATAACTGCACCCGATACTCCAAGGCCGCTATAAATAAAAATCCATCCTCCTACAACACTGTAAAAGGTTAATAATAGAAAACAACCCAATACACCCATACGTCCAACCCAAGCCCATGCCGGTTTCGTTGGCACAACTTTTTTATAGGCAGTGACAGCTTCCGATTGCGTACCCCGCCCTAAAATATACTCGGATAATAACATCGGTAGGCCGATTAATAATGTAAAAAGCACAAAAATCAGGAAAAATGCGCCTCCACCACTTTGCCCTGTGACATAGGGTAACTTCCAAATAGCCCCTAGCCCAATTGCCGCACCCGCTGATGCTAAAATAAATCCTAATTTACTAGACCATTGTCCTTTATTCTCACTCATCTCTTCAATCTCCTCAAAACTAACTAATCTCTTATTAATTGTACATTAAAATAGTAAATTAGACTAGATAGTTCCTGAATTTCCCAGTATGCTATTGGATCCATAAAAAAACTGCACCTCCATTTGTTAGATGTGTCTAACAATTGGGGTGCAGTTCAATATGCTCGAGGTGAAATGAATTATTTTGATAAATACATTGTGCGTTGTTGGTTGATCCATTTGCGCATCGTTGTGAATAATAACGCCATAATCGCCGTTAATAACACACCTTTCACGATATTAAATGGTAAAATGCCTGCAACAATCATTGTGTATAATGAATCGCCAACGACTGGCTCCATTCCTAAGAAATAAGTGTACATCGGTAAAAATACTGCGATATTTAACAAGCTCATTCCAACCGCCATCACAATCGTTCCTGTTGCTAATCCTCCAACAAGACCTCCAATCGTTTTAAAACGGTTAAAAATAAATGATACTGGTAAAATAAATAATATGCCTGTTACAAAGTTTGCAATATGACCAACTGGCACTCCTGTTGGCGTACCAGAGAAAATCCAATCTAAGACATTTTTAAATAGCTCTACTAAAATACCTGCTACTGGGCCCATCGTGATGGCTGCAAGTAAGGCAGGCATATCACTGAAATCCACTTCCAAAAAGGCTGGGAACGGTGGAATCGGGAAATTAAATAACATTAATAAAAACGAAATACTACTCAGCATACCAATCGTAATAAACGATTGCAGTTTGACATTTTTCTTCATTGAAAACTCTCTCCTCTTTGCTGATTCAATCTTGCAAGAAGAAAGGTTACGACGTAATCGATTGTTTTTCACGAAAAAACCCTTATGCAAATCAGCATAAGGGAGAAAAGGCATGAGTAAATAACGCCATTACTAGCTATTTTTTGTGCATAGCGTGCACTTAAAGACACACTAAAAAAACGTTCGCACATAGCTTAATTCGTAACAACGAATGACGATCGTACCTTCATCTTCTCCCATCCAGACTATACTGTCGGCCTTGGAATTACACCAAGTCAGCCATGCAAAAAAATCTTTGCACAGGTCGCGGGCTGAAGAGCCATCTAGTAAATCATGCGAGCTACTGTAGCTTACTACTACACTAGCGATTTACAACTCTATTACCGCCGGTCGGGATTTTCACCCTGCCCCGAAGATGAATCAATATTATTTTATAAACTAACTATAATGTTTTATCACATAAAAGTAAATACTTCTGCTTAAAATAATCCGATTAAATTTGTATGTTTTAATAAATGAAGCATTTTGCGAGAAATCATGGAGTAGCTTACCCGCGGAGCAAAGTCACTTACCCGCGAATCAAGGTGCTTTACCCGCGGTATTTCAATTATAAAAAAACAGCTATCTCTATCTGATAGCTGTTTTCTATATTATGGCATCATTTGTTTATTGGCACCTACAGGCATTGGTAAAAAATTTGTTAAATCAAAGCCTTCCCAACTTTCCTGTACAATGTTATCTAAACGTATCTTTTTATCAAAGCTTGACGCAGTCAACATCATCGCCTCGATTAATTGTGTTGCCCGTACGGCATCCATTGTCGTTAAATCAAGTGGTGCGTCAAATGTGACCACAACCCCATCTTCTTCTTCTTTTACAGTGTATGTGACATTTTCCGGAACAACTGGCACATAAACATCATCCTTTTTGTCTCGCATCGCCAGTAGAGCCTCTGTCACAGTAGGATACGTTTGATGGAAATCAGGCGATAAATATTCAGTCCCGTTTCCCTCTGTATATAAATAATAGTTATAATGATTATCTTTTGTTAGCGCTATAGGCTCACTCGGCTCTTCTGCTTGCGAAAACTCGTAAGCTGAACCATCTGCCTGTTTAATGGCAATGGCTTTATATTCGGATTCGGAAAAAGTATCTTTTAACGAGCTTAAATATTTCGTGACAGATGCCGAAGCTACATCATAATCATTTTCTTCTGGTAATACGTGCACAAGCGTCTTACCTTCTTCTTTTAACTCACCTTTGTACGGATGATAGTCCGTTAAACCCATTGCTTCTTCATCAATTTGAGGTGCGTATTTTTTATACATTTGTAAAGTTGTTGGTTTCTTCTTCCCAAAATCAGCAGTTATTTTTTCGTTCTTAATAATATAGGTCATTGGTATACTATCAGCCTTGCCACCAGGTAAACCAATTCTGAAAACGACTGCATCGACTAAATCATCTTCGTAAACAGATGTCCGCAACGATAGGATACGAGCATGCTCAGCACCAATATTCGCTTTCATCACACTATCTGCATCTGCATTTTCACTTTCTGTGACCGACCGATCCTCCTGCATGGAAGAATAATTTTCGATTGGGGCGTTTGCTTCATCCTTTACGGAAGAATTGTTCGATACATAGATGTACCCTGCTATTGATAGTACAAAAATTGCAGCAACACTACTTAAAATAGGCAACCTACTCTTGCGTCGTTTTATAGGTTCAATATTTTCTTGAGCAGGCAATGATTGTGCTTGTTGTTCTTTTACTTCATCTACTATGGCCTCTTGAAGATGTATATTGTCTTGTAAACGTGCATCAGCAAGCAATCTTTTTAACACTTCGTCTTTCGAGCGGTGGTCAGTAAGCTTCGGGGCATTGCTCAACATTTGTTCAAGTTGTTCATCGTCAAATTGTTGTTTATGCGTCATTGCCTTTTCGCCTCCTGTTCCCTAGCCTGTTGTAGATGTTGTCTTAAAAACTTAATGGCTCGATGTTGCGTCGTTTTAACCTTCGCCTCTGTCCAATCAAGTATTTGCGCAGTTTCAGTAATTGATAAATCTTGGAAATAGCGCATAATAATAACCATTTTTTGATCCCCTGTACAATTTTCAAGTGCAGACTCTATCTGCTTTAATTCATCACTGGTCTGTAGCACATCTTCCGGTGATGGTGTGGTTGAATGTAACTGTTCCGTTTCCCAGTCAAAAAAATCGAGCGAATGTTTTTGGCGCACAGCCTGCTTTCGAAAATGATCAATTGCGACATTTTTAGCAATGGCAAAAAGCCAAGTTTTTTCACTGCTATTTCCTGCGAATTGTTCATAAGATCGCAGCACACGGACATAAACCTCATGTGCAAGATCCTCAGCCAGTGTACGATTTTTTACTAGATAAATAAGAAACTGGAACACGTCTTGATGGTATGCATCGTATAGTCGATGGAACACGGAGTCATTCAAAGCACTCCACCCCCGTTCTCATAGTATTTGTCGTCTAACACTCGCAAAAGTTACATTTAAATAATAATTTTGTCTCAATTTTGCCATGTGCCAAAGCCGACAGCTAGACCCTCACAGATATTGGTATTATTGCCAAATAGTGCAGCTAGTTCTAACTACACGCATGACCTGTGTCAGCATGAAAGAGCATTGTCAGATGGAATCAGCTAAGGGCTTCTTAATGAATTTATTCGAAAGGTAAATAGAAAGTAAAGGTTGTGCCCTCTTTTAACACACTATCGACCATAATATTGCCAGAGTGCGCCTTCACAATATTTCGAGCAATTGCAAGCCCTAAACCCGTTCCGCCTTTAGAACGTGTCCGTGCTTTATCCGCTTTATAAAAACGTTCAAAGACATACGGTAAATCTTCCTGTGGAATCCCATGCCCTGTATCCTGAACAGATATTTTGGCAAAGGTTGGCTCTTGCTCTATCTTGACAATGACAGAACCTTCGTCTGTATGACGCAGTGCATTATCTACTAAATTCGTTAACACTTGTTCGATACGATCTTCATCCATACTTATGCGGGCATCATTATCAAACTCACTATTAAATAAAAGCTGCACGTGCTTTTCTTTTGCCACTTGAGCAAATTTCTGCGTAATACGTTCAAATGTCGAGTTAATCGGTACTTCATCTTTGTATAGTGTCATATGTCCTGATTCCATTCGCGCTAAATCCAATAAATCAGTTACTAAACGTCCCATACGCTTCGATTCATCATAAATAATTTTCGTAATCTCATTGCGTTCTTCTTGATCTTGAATAAAATCATCATCCATTAATGCCTCTGAATAGCCTTGTAACATGGAAATCGGTGTACGTAGTTCATGTGATACATTGGCAATAAAATCTGAACGTAGCTTTTCTAGACGATGCTGCTCTGTCATATCGCGGATTACAGCAACTGCTCCACGAATTAATTCCCCACTATAGAGCGGGCTAATCGTAAATGTATAATAATTTCCATCCATTTCAATTTCTTCTTCTAACTTATCTTCAAACATTAGTACATGATCGAGCATATGATAGAGTTCTGGTGGAATCGGCTTTGCGCTTTGCGAGCCTTTATTTACAAACCATTTTTGCATTAAACGTTCCGCCGGCGGATTGCTCAGTAAAATTGTTCGATCACGGTTAAACGTTATCACGGCATCTGTCATGGATGTTAAAATATTGGACAATTGCTCATTTTCTTGATTGATTACTTCTAAGTTATGCTTTAGCTGACGCCCCATTTGATTGAACGCAACAGCTAGCTGGCCGATTTCATCATTTTGCGTTGTCGGCATTTTTGCCTCGAAATTCCCTTTTGCAATTTCAAAAGCTAGTTCACGCATTTTACGTAATGGTGATGTAATACGGGATGATAAGAAAAATGCAAAAAATGTCGTTAACACAAACGCAATAAATGCCGCTAAAAAGACAATTTTGGTCGTCTCTTTCGATGTTTTATGTAACGCATCTGGACTTTGATAAATAAATACAGCACCATGCACTTCATTTTCCACATTTAGTGGAAACCCTAGCACAACATAAGATTCCATCTTTCCTTTATCAGTTGAAGATGGCATCATCATTTCCTTTATAATAGGTTCATCTGATTGGAAAATTTCATGGAAGGATTTATTCGCTAAAATTTCATCTTGAATTTCTTTCTTGTTGACGCCTTCTTGCATCGCAAATGAGACTTCCAAATGATTTATGGCGATAAGTGCATTTGTACCCTCAGGTAAAATATCTGTAAGGAGTTGCGAAGTCGATTCTGCCGTCTCATTGTCATCCACTATACTCGCTATTGTTGCAGCCGTTTGACGCAGTGAAATTTCTGCTTGCTGCATATGATAGTTTTGAAGAAATTCGAGCATTAAAACCGTGAAAACAAATAATACAAATGAAACGAGAAGCAATATGGTTACCCATAGCTTCCCGACAACACTGTTCCATATTCTATTCATTGACAACCTCAAATTTGTAGCCAACGCCCCAAACAGTGACAATCATTTTCGCTGCGTTCTCGGATACACGATTCAGCTTCTCACGTAGACGCTTCACATGTGTATCGACTGTTCGTAGGTCTCCAAAGAAATCATAATGCCAAACCTCTTTTAGTAATTGTTCACGGTCAAATACTTTATCAGGAGATTTTGCAAGGAAATACAATAATTCATACTCTTTTGGTGTTAAATTTACTTCGATACCTTCCGCTGTTACACGGTGAGCATCATGGTCAATCATCAAATGTTGGAATACAACTAAATCTTTTGATGACGATGCATTTGTCGTAGGTGAAAATGCTTGTGAACGACGTAAAATCGCTTTTACGCGTAGAACCACCTCACGAGGACTAAATGGCTTTACAATATAATCATCTGCTCCAAGCTCGAAGCCTTGTACACGGTTCGCTTCCTCGCCTTTTGCAGTTAATAAAATAATTGGAGTTGCAGCTCTTTCGCGAATTTCTGCACATACTTCAAGCCCATCTTTTTCAGGCATCATAATATCTAGTAAAATACAGTGGTACTCTTTTTCTAAAGATTTCTCGATCGCTTCTTCACCATTCTCTGCTTCGTCAACTTGATACCCTTCGCGCTCCAAATACATTTTTAATAAGCGTCGAATACGATCCTCGTCGTCTACTACTAATACTGAAATATTTTCTGACACTTTCACGATCCCTCTCTTCCGATCTTTCTCTACCCTTCTATTGTACATGGTACGCTACGACTTGAAAAGAAAAGAAAGCCCTTTCGCAGCAGCGAAAAGGCTTTTTGTTCCCATTGTTACGCGTAGGAGTGTAAACCTGCAAGAATTAAGTTAACGGCAATAAGGTTAAATAATATAATACCAAAGCCAATTAATGCTAACCAAGCAGATTTTTCACCTTCCCAGCCTTTAGATAAACGTAGATGTAGGAATGCTGCGTAGAATAACCATGTAATGAGGGCCCATACTTCTTTCGGGTCCCAACCCCAGAAACGACTCCACGCAAGTTGTGCCCATATCATCGCAAATATGAGTGCACCTAATGTAAATACTGGGAAACCAATAATAACAGAACGATAACCGACTTCATCCAGTAATTGTAGATTTACACGTTTAACAAGCGGTTGGAATATCGCGCTTATGCGACGACGTGCAATAAGGCGAATTAATAAGTATAGTAACGAGCCTACTAATAATGACCAAACGACCGTTGTTAATTTTTTCGCATTAATCAATGCAGGCATTTCTACTAATGGAGACATGCCATGTTCCTCTACTGCCTCATACTCATTCATCCCAAAAATCGGTGGCAAATTATAAGTGATCTGGCGAGATACATCTTCTTTATCAATATACGTGTATTTCGATTCATAATCCATCGCACTAAATGTAGACGACACAATAACAAAGCCAAGCACAACGACTAAACAGTACATAACCGCTTCAAGCCAGAAACGCTGCTTTGAAGGTTTGTTTAAATCTACAACTTTTAATAAATAAATTAAACCTGCAACTGCACTAATCGCTAAAATCGATTGACCCATAGCAGCCGTAATAACGTGAATTGTTAACCAATGACTTTGCAATGACGGTACTAATGGACTTACTTCTGTCGGGAACATCGATGCATAGGCAATGATTAATAACGCTACAGGTAACGCCACTAAACCAAGCGCTGTTAGGCGATAAATAAAGTAAATTAAAATAAATGCACCAACAATAAACATCCCGAAAGCAGTCGTAAATTCAAACATATTACTTACAGGTGCGTGACCTGTGTGAATCCAACGTGTAATAAAGTAACCAATTTGCGAAAGGAAACCTATAATTGTTACGACAATCGCCAGCTTACCCCATTTGTCTGTGTTTTTGCCCGAAGCATTGGATTGTTTAATAGCGCCGCCAAATAGTAAAGTAGCTACTAGATAGGCTAAGAATGCAACAAATAATAGATTTCCACTTAAGTCAATCAAACTCATAAGGTGTTGTCACCTTCCTTTTTAGTATTGCCACGATTTGTGGACTCTTCGCCTTCTTCAGACGGCTCTAACTGATCCTTATATTGCGGTAGGCCAGCAAATGCAGTCACGGCATCTAAATCTTTTTTCATGCTGAACATATTTTTGTTTACATGGGCAGCCATCAGTACATGACCATCAGGCTCTACTTGTAACCAAAGTCGACGGTGGTTCCAATATGAACCGATTGCAACGCCGATCATGAAAATAATACCACCAACAAATAAAATTGGGATTGTGCGGTCTTTACGTATTGTAAAACCAGACATATCGCGTGTTTCCACACTATCAAACTTCATTTTGTATTGGTTTTCACCTAGTGGTTCGAGTGTTTGTTTAATCGCAACGAAGCTTGTTTCACCCTTTGGTGTTTCTGGTGTCGTCATTTTAAATAGAAATGCTGGATTATTAGGAACTGACGTCGCTGTTTGCGGAACACCATTTTCAAACCCAGAGAAGTCTGGCGTGTAAACAAGTAATTTAACAGATACACCATTTCCTAAATCGTATTCTTTTTTAGGATTTGTTAAATCGATTCCTACTTTACCAAGTGATTGCTCGGTTGTTTTATTTACTAGTTGGAAATTCATTTGCTTCAATTCATTTAAGCGATAATCCATTTGATACAGTGCATAGCCAGCTTCTTTTAAAGGGTGATTCACTCGAATTGAATAATCTTTCACCTTTTCTAGATTTTCCGTATCACCAGCAATAGCGTCTTCTGGTTGCTTATATAACGTAATATCTGTTTGGAAGTTTTTCGCAACGACGTTAACACCTTGCTTTAGCTGTTCACCTTGTGGTGTATTATCATGTGTTTCTAAAATAAAGTCTCGATTTTCAATAAAATAACCGTCCATGCCAGTAATTGCACGTGTTTCACCTTCACGTACCCATATCGATTCATCGACATAGAAACCAGGAACTAAACGCAACATTACCCCAGTTAAAAAGATAATGAGGCCTACATGATTTATGTACGGACCGTAACGAGAGAAGCGGCCTTTTTCTGCTAACAAAGCACTGCCGTCTCGACGAACAATGTATTTCATTTCAGTCATTTTCTTTTCAACTTTACTAAGCGTCTCTTCAGGACTTGCTGTTACCTGTCCTTCTGCCACAATACGTTGGCGCTTTAAAAAACTTTCATGGCGCTTAACACGTTGATTTTTCAATGATTTGTAAAGCGGTATACCACGGTCAAGACTGGCAACAATAATGGATACCGCAAGCATTCCAACTAAAATCTGGAACCACCAAGAGCTGTATAAATCAGAAAGTCCTAATGTATAATAGATTTTCCCCACTAAACCGTAAACATCCTCGTAATAGGCTCCCTTTTCCATGTCAGAAGCTTTTACGTAAAATTCTTGCGGTAGTAACGTTCCGATTGAAGCTGCTATTAATGTAATAATAATTAATGCTATCCCTACTTTAACACTTGAGAAAAAATTCCAAATTTTGTCGACAATTGATTTGTTGTACGTCTTTGAGCGAATAGCCGTACCATCATAACGCATGTCGACAACTTTATTTTGCTTTTCTTCTTCGGTTAAAGGACGACCACATTTCTCACAGAGCTTCGTGCCAAACGGATTACTATGTCCACAAGCACAAATAATATTCTCCATCGTCTATTACCCCTCATTTTGGCTTTATTAATTCCATGTAAGAAGCGATTGTCGCCTCCGTCATTTCTCCAGTAGTAATCTTCACTACCTTACCGTCTGGATCAATTAAAACTGTAGCAGGTAAATTGCCAACATTGTAAGCAGTCATTACACTTTTCGTTTTATCAATTACAACAGGAAATGTAAGGCCGTACTTATCAACAAAATTTTGTACTTCTAAATCAGTTTGTGCAATGTTGACGGCCAATGTCTGTACACCTAGATCCTTAAAAACTTGGTATTGGCTATTCATTGCGGGCATTTCTTTTTCACATGGTTTACACCAAGTTCCCCAGAAATTTAAAAATACTCCCTGCCCTCTATAATCAGACAGTTTGTGTTTCTCACCATTTAAATCTACTAACGTGAAGTTCGGTGCTTCAGAGCCAACAGCTACTAACTCTACCTTTTCCTTTGTCGCTGTCCCGTATACGGTATACCCAATTGCGATCGCTAAGATGGCTAAAATAATAGTGCGGGTTACGAGACGTTTCTTCTTTTTCTCCAAGTTAATAAACCCCCTACTCAAATACGCCTCGAGGGTATTTGTCGATATTTCACTTACACTTAAGAAATATCTGTTATAGCTCCCCCGAGACTTACTTTGTTTACGCGCCTGCTGGATAAAATTAAAACAGGTGTACTATTCTCACCTATTATAGCAAAATGATACAAAATCGCTTAGTTATTAATTATGAATGATTTATGAACGTTTTCACACGAGGAAAGTGAAAAACCCGCCATACGTATAGCGGTATATATTTCCATGCTGTTGTTCGTTTAGCCGATTTGCCCAGTTTCAGCTAACACACGTAGTTGCTTGACTTCATGTTTCGACAATTCACGATATTCTCCTGGTGTTAGACCGTATAAATCTAAAAATGCAAAACGTTCACGCTTTAGTTTGACTACTGGTGTACCGATTGCCTCAAACATACGACGTACTTGACGATTTCGCCCTTCGTGAATCGTAATTTCACAAATCGCCTTGCCCGCCTGCTCATCAAAAGAAGTCATACTTACTTTTGCTGGTGCAGTTTTGCCATCTTCTAATTGAATACCACGTTGTAGCTTTTTTAAGCCCTCAATTGTTGGCACACCTTTAACACGTGCAATGTATGTTTTGTCAATTTTAAATTTTGGATGCGTTAACATATAGGAAAACTCTCCATCATTTGTCAGTAATAATAATCCAGATGTATCATAATCTAGACGACCAACAGGGAAAATACGTTGCGGAATATGTTTAAATAAATCTGTGACAGTTTTGCGTCCTTTATCATCCGTTACTGCAGAAATTGTTCCACGTGGTTTATATAGTAAGTAGTAAACTTTATCTTCTTTCTCAAGTTTTACACCTTCTACTTCAATTGTATCCGAGTTGGATACCTTCGTTCCAAGTTCACGTACAACAACGCCGTTTACCTTTACTTTACCTTCTACAATCAATTGCTCTGCTTTACGCCTTGAAGCGACACCTGCATATGCAATCACTTTTTGTAATCTTTCCATTGTTTCACCTCTAGTTAAAAATGTAACCTTTTGAAGGTTATTTTTCCCGTCAATCTGTGAAAATTATGTCATACTTTTGTGTAATATAAAAGAGAAACTCATTCCGCACTAGTAATACGATTATTCTAAATAGTGTATTATTTGCTAGTTTCTCATTTATTTGTCTTTGCACTACATAAAATGGCCTAGCTATTTTTCAATCTATTTCTAATATAGACCAAACCACAAAATTTTAAAAAAAGGTGCCTGACACCTAAAAAATTCTGAAAATTCACATTTTTTTCGGTGTCTGGCACCCTAAAAAAAGCTACCCTTTTAGGTAGCTTTTTTTATTGATATACATTTTCTATGGTAACGCCATTTTTACTCAATTCAAGATTGATAAATGGTTTGGCTTTCGCTAACTTGGCTGTCAAAGATTGTTCAATGGTCGAACCGTCCTTTAACGTAAAAATCAACTTATCTGGTTTCGTCACACCATCTTTTTGCACGTTTGTTTGTTCTGCTTTAATGATTTCTTCCCAGCTTGTCAAATCTTCCTGCACACTAAAAAATGCATTCGTATGGAGCCCTTTTTCATCCATTATTTGATAATGATTAATACATAAAAATAAAAATAACAGGACGAGCAACCAAGATGTACCGACAATCGCCCGTTGTATATTTCTTCCCTTTTTTGTTTTTGGAGCAATAATTATATTTACCAAAAGAACGCTCGCCATGACTATTAAAGCAATCATTAATATAATATACGCTTTAAAAATAGTCTCAAAAAGGTAATAGTCATTCGGTCGATACAGTAGCTCTTGAATAGGGAATAGTAAAATAAATGGAGCGATAAAACTTGATATAAATAAAACAATAATGACTGCTATTTGATTATGCTTTCGATTCACTTTAGCTGTAGCCATAATTGTCCCCCTCCTTGCCATCATGCTTATACAATTTAGCTAACATAATTTTACACCAATTACTATAAATATAAAATTCCTTTTTAGATAAACAATATACAGTATAAATAAAAATCAGCGCATCGCTTTTAACGATCCGCTGACTCTACTTTAACGGGTGTAGCATAAATTCGCTCTTCCCCTAGAAAAATCGACAATACCGCTTCCTTTCTTTTTCTAGAAATTTGCAGTACTTGCCTTACAACCTTTTTTTCTTCTTTATTTAATTGCAATTGAATTGGTTGCTCTAATCGGATAGCCAATTTATCATTGACATTATATTTTCCCTTTTTCACAACCGTCTCCATATTATAGTTTTGCCATACTTCATTTGCTAAGCCTCTGTGAACATTCCAATCATCCGATTCATTTAACGTCACAACTATACATGTTTGCCCATCTTTTTGAAAAGCGGTTGCCAACGTTCGTCCTGCTACCTTTGTAAAACCAGTCTTTCCTGCAAAAGCTGTTCCCGTTGCCGATTTTAATGAGCTTACAGGTTGCTCCGTCTCATCATCTACTTCAACTGCGACACCCGAACCTTCCCGCAATAGACGATGCTTATTTTCCCATAGTATACCATTTACTGTATTGGCACGATAAAGAACGGTAGATGCAATTTTCTCAAAAGTTTTATTTTGAAGTGCGATTCTTAGCATTTCGGCTGTATCTCTTGCAGAAGACAAATGCTCGTCGTGATGCAAACCTGAAGGGTTCATAAAAACGGTATTGGTAAGTCCCGCAATCACAGCTCTTTCATTCATTAATTTAACAAAGCCTTCTACCGAGCCGCCTGCATGCTCTGCTAATGCTGTCGCAGCATCATTACCTGACCGTAACATTAAACCATATAATAACGTTTCAACCGTCACCGTCTCGCCCGCTTGCAAATAAATGGAGGAGCCTTCAGCCATTGCAGCTTTAGGTGAAATAATTACTTCATCTTGAAGATCACTATTTTCAATCGCGACGAGAGCTGTCCAAATTTTTGTTAAGCTCGCAATGGGGAGCCTCTCATCGCTATTAGAACCTGATAATACTCGACCTGTCTCACCGTCAAGCACGACATACCCACTTCCGCCTCTTGCCAAACCATTTTGTGGGATAGTTAAGAATCCCACAGCTATCATAAACACCATTAATCGTCGTAACCGTAGCAACAAGCCACTCCTTATTTTAAGTGATAGATAAGTAGAACTATGAAAATTAAAAGGAAAGCGCGTTAGCACTTTTCTTTTGATTACTTAACGCCATTAAACGTTTCTTGGAATTTAGTCATAAATAAATCAGTTTCTTGTTCTGCTTCACCATTGTCCTCTTCAGGTAATGGTGGCATTTCTTCAATACTATTTAATCCGAAGTAGTTTAAGAACTCCTTCGTTGTGCCATATAAAATCGCACGACCTGTCCCCTCTGAACGTCCTACTTCTTTTACTAGCCCTCTTGAAGCGAGCGTTTGCAGTGGTCGTTCACATTTGACACCACGTAAATCTTCGATGGCTACCCGTGTAATGGGCTGTTTATATGCCACAATGGCCAACACTTCTAAAGAAGCCTGAGACAATGATTGCGCAGTTGGATTTTCTACTAATTTTTGAATCGTATCTGCTAATTGCGGCTTTGTAATTAACTGGTAAACACCAGCGATTTCCTTAATTGTTATCCCTCTAGTATCATCTTCGTCAAATGCTACACGCAGTGCCTCCATAGCAGGTGCAACTACTTCTTCTGCTTCACCAAGTAGCTGTGCTAATTGCTTAACTGTTAAGCCATCATCTCCTACAACAAATAATAAAGCTTCAATTCTACTCTGTAGGATTATTGTCTTCGTCATCATCCCATTCCTCCTTCTGTAATGTGACCGTTAGTTCTTCAAAATTACCGTCTTGCTCTACAATGACAATTTGACGTTTCATCAGTTCAAGCAGTGACAGAAACGTTAAAATAAGTGTTGGTTTATCTTCATAAGGAAAAAGCTCGAAAAATGATGCACGTCCACCTGTTAAACGTAAAGAATTCACAACAGAACGCATTTGCTCCTTTACTGAGCGCTCCTGCCTCGTGACAGTTGTCTTCAATGGCTTCTTTAATTTTTTTCGGCGCATCAGCTTCTGGAAGGCGCCAAGCATATCATAAATATTGACGTTCATATCGAATAACGCCATCTGTTCATCAGGTGCTAATTCCGATAAATCTGAAGGTGGTCTTGTAAATACCTGTGCTCTATCTGTTTCAAGCTCTTGTAGGTTACTTGCCGCTTCTTTATATTTTTTATACTCTATTAAACGTTGTACCAGTTCTTCACGAGGGTCAGGGCCATCGATTTCGATTTCCGCATCTTCTAGCTCTCCTTCATGTATCGGTAATAGCATTCGGCTCTTAATAGCCAAAAGTGTTGCCGCCATCACTAAATACTCACTCGCCTCATTTAATTCAAGCACCTGCATCGCATGGATATGATCAATATATTGTTGCGTAATTTCGGCCATTGGAATATCATAGATATCAATTTCCAATCTGTGAATTAAATGCAATAATAGATCCAGAGGACCTGAAAAGGCTTCTAACTTTACTTCATAAGACATTATTTTACCACCCTGATATTCAATGTTCTTTTAGTATAGTGGAAAGGAGTTCAAAATGCATCCACAGCACCATACTTTATTTATTGATTACTGTGCCTATTTCAATGGCAATGGGGATTTTTTTGAATGCCATGAAGTGCTTGAGGAATATTGGAAAAACATTGCGCCTGGCAATAAAAATCATCCTCTTGTTGGCTATGTTCAACTAGCGACAGGATTATATCATTGGCGTCGTGGCAACGCAACTGGTGCTTTCAAAATCTTACATAAAGCACTCACTAATTTTCAAGTCAATAAAGGCAATGTGTTTTTTAACGAAATCGACTACACAAAACTTCTATTACAAATAACCGAAACACTTAGCCATATTCAAACGGGCAAGTCCTTTCATGCTTTTCAATTACCGCTGACACCTACTTTACAAAATTTAGTAACAGCTCGCATACAGCTTTTACCGGAAAGCAACCCTAACTATCTTCTTCATAAACATATGCTACGTGATCGCTCACATATTCTTGCTGAACGACAAGAAAGCAAACAAAGAAAAAGCAGACGTTAACTTTCGTCTGCTTTTTCTTCATTACATTGTATACATTTGCGAACAAATTCACGCGTTTCATCTGTTGCACGCAATTGTTCGTATTGGCCAAGTTCTGCTACTTCTTGTAGCATTTCTTTTGCCACGCCTTCTCCTCTGTAAGAAGGAACTACAGAAACGTGCTGAATTGTTGCTGTGTGATTGTCTGTTACAAGCCCGACGATACCAACGTATTCATCGTTCTTTTTCCATAAATATAATACCCAATTATCATCATTTTCATAGGATTGGATTGTCTCTGTGAGCTTTTTTATGTCTTTTTCGTTAGGCATAAACGAGAGTAGCCCCATTGCTATTTTCTCGAAAGCTTTTTTATATCGAATTAACATATTTGTCTATTCCCTCTTTTTCTAGCTGTACATAATCTTTGACTATCCTACACGATTTGTACTATTACCGCAAGCCAATTTTCTGTCTTACGAACCAGGGCCGAGAATACCTTGCGACGCTAACACCCAATAGACAACGCCCCACAACAAAATAAATGTCGTCATAGATGCCAATAATACCCATTTGTTTTTTCTCAAATTTATTCACCCTTTTTTAGCGTTAGCGGGAGATCATTTTGTACAATATCTTCGTAACTTTCACGTTTAATCGCTAATTGATGCTGTCCATTTTCTACAAATACCACTGCTGGACGTGGTACACGGTTGTAGTTGCTTGCCATCGAATAGCCATATGCCCCTGTACAGAAGATTGCTAGTACATCACCAGAAGCTGCCTCTTGTAATTTTGCATCGATAATCAATTTATCGCCAGATTCACAAAGTTTCCCAGCTACAGTGTACGTTGCTTCTTTTGGTGCATTAGCTTTACTAGCGATGACTGCCTCGTATTTTGCATCATATAATGCAGGACGAATATTATCACTCATTCCGCCATCAACTGCAATGTATTTACGTACATCTGGTACTGTTTTTTGAGAACCTATCGTATAAAGTGATGTTCCTGCATCACCGACAAGTGAACGGCCTGGTTCAATCCAGATTTCTGGCATTGTTAGTCCAAGTACAGTTGCTTTATTTTTCACAACAGTAATCATGTCCTCTACATACACTTGTGGCTCAAGCGGTGCATCTTCTTCTGTATAGCGAATACCGAAGCCCCCACCTAAGTTTAACACAGTACACGTAAAACCGTGAGTCTTGTTCCAATCAGAAATCTTGTCGATTAGTTTTTCACCCGCTAAGCCAAAGCCAGCTGTATCAAAAATTTGAGAGCCAATATGGCAGTGTAAGCCTAATAGTTGTAAGTATTCATGTTTAAACGTTTGCTCAAATGCTTGATCGGCTTGTCCATTATTTAAGTCAAAGCCAAACTTAGAATCCGCTTGCCCTGTCGTAATAAAATCATGCGTATGTGCCTCAACACCTGGTGTGACACGTAATAAAATACGCATTTTTTGTTGACGACGCTCAGCAATTTCTTTTAAAAGCTGAATTTCATAGAAGTTATCTACAACAATACAGCCAATTTTTGAATCAAAGGCTAACTCTAATTCCGCAATGCTTTTATTATTACCATGGAAGTGAATTCGCTCTGCTGGGAATCCAGCTTTTAATGCTGTAAATAGCTCCCCTCCAGAGACAACATCCAAGGATAGGTTTTCCTCTGCTGCTAATTGATACACCGCTACACATGCAAATGCTTTGGAAGCATACGCTACTTCAGCCTTTACCCCTAGTTTTTTAAATGTATCGATAAAGCCGCGTGCTCGCTTACGAATTAGCGCTGTATCGTAAACAAATAATGGCGTACCATATTCTTTTGCAAGTTCTAATGTATCTACTTGTCCTATTGTTAAATGTCCATCTTCTGAAATCGCTTGTGTTCCATATAAATGCATTTGCATCTCTCCCTTTTCACGTCTCCATTTTGTGACATTTGCGTACCTCGTGGTATGTCAGCTCTTACTCAAACATTCCCATCGAGACATTGTGTTATCTTAGCAGGTATTTGCATGTCACAAGATAAAAACATCTAGCCATTTACTAGCAAAGATAATTTTTGCAAAAATCACAAAATACTATATGTGAACTTTATCACATGAAAAAAGTGAGTGCAACGGCTCCTATGATCTTTTTCTCTGTTTGGAAGCGACTACATATGGTCTTAGCGCATCTGACGTCATAGGGAAGCGGATAATGACGCGAAGCATCGCAGTTGGGAAAAATGGAACGAGCGGCCATAAATAGGGTGCTTGTAACGGACGTAATGAACATAAATAGGTAAATAATAAAAACAATCCAATAAATAATCCATCTTCTCCCCAAATACCTGTCATAATAAGCAAAACAAATCGGAAGAGCTTAATGGAAATTCCTAGCTCGTAAGATGGAATAATAAACGTAAAGATTGCTCCTACTGCTGTATATAACACAACTTCGGATGAGAATACACCAACATCAATGGCAATCTGCCCAATAATTACCCCGGCTACTAAACCCATCGCAGTAGACAATGGTGTCGGGGTATGGATGGCGGCCATCCTTAGAAATTCAATCCCAATATCGGCGATTAGAATTTGCAGTAATATCGGAATATGTGATTTATCCTGACTACCTAAAAAAGATAGCGAATCAGGTAGTAACGATTCATTCGTTACAAATAAATACCATAAAGGTAATAATAGTAACCCCATAATTGTTCCGAAATAGCGCATAAAACGCACAAAGGTCCCGACAGTAGGCGCTTGTCTGTATTCTTCAGCATGCTGCAATAAATGGAACATCGTAACTGGCACTAAAATAACAGAAGGTGAAGTATCCACCATAATCGCTACATGCCCCTCTAGTAAATGAGCAGCGACAATATCAGGACGTTCTGTATAGCGTACAAAAGGAACTGGGTGAAACTTTTGCTTAAACAGCCATTCCTCTAGTGATTTATCGGCCATTGTCAAACCATCATGATTAATTTGACTAAGACGCTGTCGCAATTTATCGAGCATTTCCTCATTTGCAATATCCTTCATATACGCAATTGCGACATCGGTTTGACCGATTTTGGATATTTTATGTAGCTCGAAGCGTAAATTACTGTTGCGAATGCGTCGACGAACTAAAGCTGTATTTTGTGAAATCCCCTCTGTAAAACCATCCCTAGAACCGCGTATTACCTTTTCATTATCCGGCTCTTCTGGTGAGCGCCCTGGATAACTCCGAAGCTCCGCAATATAGCAGTAACCACTTTTCGTAATAAAGGTTACTTGCCCACTTAAAATAGCGAGCAAATAGGCTTTACGTTCAGTTTCTTCAGAACGACCATGAAAGTTGAAATGCGCTTCAAAATATTCTCGCTCATCATCAATATCAATGTCTTCTTCAGGTAACATGTTGGATAGTAATTGCGTCAGGGCTTCCCCATCAACAAGTCCGCTAATATATGCACAAAGAACCGGCAAATCTTTGACAAATAAATGCTTAATACCTACGTCAAATGATTCGCCGTCTCCAAATTGCTCTTTAAGAAAATCTTCGGCTTCTTCTAAGCTGTTAAATAGTTTATTTGTCATGCTGTCACCATTTTCTTAGATGTCTTTTTCTACTCCGTGTTCTACCGTGGCACTGGTCGCCATCCAACTTTTCAACTGCGCTAAAATCTTTTTCTCTAAACGAGATACTTGTACTTGCGAAATACCAAGACGAGTGGCAATTTCAGTTTGTGTACAATCTGAAAAATAGCGTAAATAGATAATGGATTGTTCCCTCGGATCAAGTCTTGTCAGCACTTCTTTTAACGGAATATATTCAAAAGGTTGCTCTGATTTTTCATCCTTCATTTGGTCCATTAATGTAATGGAATCCCCTTCACTTTCATACAATTGCTCATGTAAGGAAGCTGGATCCCTTAACGCATCAGACGCTGTCACAATTTCCTCAGTCGTGACGCCAAGAACCTGTGCTAATTCTTGAATGGTCGGGGGATGCTCGTTATTTTTAATAAATTCATCCGTCGCATGGCGGATTTTAAAGTTGAGCTCGCGAATTGAACGGCTCACTTTTACCATACCGTCATCCCTTAAAAAGCGCTGTATTTCACCGATAATCATCGGGACAGCATATGTGGAAAATTTCACATCGTACGCTAAATCAAACTTATCTACTGATTTCATAAGGCCAATACAGCCTATTTGAAATAAATCTTCGAGCTCCACGCCCCTTGTTGTAAAGCGTTGGACGATAGACCACACAAGCCTCGTATTCCCCTCAATCATTCGTTTACGAGCTTCATGATCGCCCTGTTGTGAACGCGCAATTAAATCACGCATTTCCTCCTGTGACAAAAGCTTATCGGACGACTGTTCTATCGGCTTCACGATAGCAACCTCACATTACCGCCGTGCGAACCGAATAAAATTTTTTCGTAAACGTTACAGTTGTACCTTCCTGCCACTTGGACATGACAGTCAACTGATCTGAAAAGCTGTCCATAATGGTAAAGCCCATACCAGAACGTTCCATTGCACTTTTCGTCGTAAACAAAGGCTCCATTGCTTGACTTACATCCGCAATACCAACCCCTTTATCCATCACAGACACCGTTACAATATCATCCTCACGCTTTGCATGAACTGTAACGACACCTTTTCCATCTTCTTCATAACCGTGAATAATGGCATTGGAAACAGCCTCTGAGACAACTGTTTTAAATTCTGATAGCTCATCAATTGTTGGATCTAATTGTGCGATAAAGCCCGTTATCGCCACACGTGCTAAGGCTTCGTTTTCGCTAATTGCTAAAAAAGTTAATGTCATTTCGTTATCCATTTACAATCCCCCTAACTCGATCAATCGCTTCTTCCTCTGTTGCATCCATCATCCACGGACCTAAGCCTGAAAATTGAAATACTTTTCGCATCGTCGGCGATGGATTTAATAAAATAGTTCGTCCAGCGACTGCTTCTAACTCACGCATTCGACCAAGCACTAGGCCTACACCTGAACTATCCATAAACGATAGTCGCTCAAAATTCCAAATGATGGTCGTTACAGCCCCCTGAAAAATTGCTGTAGAAATTTTAGCCCGAATTTGCTCTACTGCATGATGATCGAGCTCCCCAAATAAACGTATAACTACTGTCTCTCTTGTTACCATTTCTAATTGAAAATGCATGAACATCGCCTCCTCCTCGTGCAATTCCACATTCCATATAACAAATCCTTGCTGTTGACAGAACTAGTGCAAAGTCTCTTGAAATAGTGTCAAATCGACATTCTTATTGCTTTTAGGTTAAGTGCAGTATGGGATAAATCAAAAGGTTTTAAACGTCGTCTACATTTTTTGTCAGTGTGTCATTGTAGAAAGCTAATTTATGTAGGTATTCAATACGAGTAGAACGAAAAAAAGTGTTAGATTGACTGCCATCAATCTAACACTTTTTCGCTTCGGCGGTGCTTTCCGCGGGCACACACGTAAGCCGCAACCCTCGCTAACGCGCAGGTTTGTCGCGTCTTACGGTGTGTGCGTTCTGAGCAGCATCACCGCCTGTGCTACCATAAACTAGCGTTTTCTGTTAATTTATACTTATGCCATTGAATAGGCTTGCTGTACTTTAGTGATTGTTTCTTCGTTAATTTCACTGTTTGAATACAGATAGGCAATGGTTTCATCCGCACTGACGCGGTCACCTTTTTTCGCGACTAGCTGGATGCCTGCATCATAATCAAGCGAAGATTCCTTCGTTAAGCGACCAGCGCCAAGACTAACGCTTGCTTCACCAATCATCAATGCATTAATCGACGCGACAACACCCTCTGACGCTGCTTTTACAGCCACCTTATGTGTTGTGTCATTTTGCACAATATCCGCTAAATCGCCGCCTTGCGCTACGATAAATTCCTCAAACTTCGCTGCTGCTGAGCCATCTTCCATCACTTTTTTGACAGCTGCTACCGCTGTTGTTTCATCTACTCCAGCCGCAATCTGATACATTAGAGAAGAAATAATAATGCACTCTTCTAATAAGTCTGCGTGCGTCTCTTCTAAGCGACCTTTTAGCAAGGCATACGCCTCTACTACCTCAAGTTTATTACCGATCATTTTTCCTAATGGATTATCCATATCGCTAATATGAGCGACAACTTTACGGCCTAATTTTTCACCAATTGCTGTCATCGCTTCAGCTAATTTCTTCGCTTCTTCTTCCGTTTTCATAAAGGCACCCGAGCCACATTTTACATCTAGCACAATGCCGTCTGCACCACTTGCAATTTTTTTACTCATAATCGACGCAGCAATTAACGGAATAGAGTCGACAGTACCTGTCACATCTCGCAATGCATAAAGTTTTTTGTCGGCAGGTACAAGATTGCCTGTCTGACCAGCAACCGCAATTTTATGTTTATTGACATTATCAATGAATTCTTGTGACGATAATTCTGTTTTAAAGCCACGGATTGATTCTAATTTATCGATTGTGCCACCTGTAATACCTAAGCCTTTACCGCTAAACTTCGCCACTGGAATGCCTAGAGAAGCAATGATTGGTGTGACGATTAACGTGACTTTATCACCGACACCGCCTGTAGAATGTTTATCAATTTTAAAACCTTCAATTGAAGTTAAATCAATTACATCACCTGATTCAATCATTGCCTTCGTTAAATAAAACGTTTCTTCGTCAGTCATACCAAGTAAGCGAATAGCCATTAACAATGAACTCGCCTGATAATCCGGAATAGCACCTGTTGTATAGCCTTCAACAAAGTATTGGATTTCAGCTTGTGTCAGTTCTTTGCCTTGTTTTTTCTTTTCAAAAAGCTGCACCATATTCATAGACAATTCCTCCTTATTTTAAATCATTTAAGAAACTCTTACCGAATGGTGGTGCTTCTACTTTGAAGTTTTCAGCGACAGTTGCTGCAATATCTGCAAAAGTCTCACGAAGAGCAAGCTCGCTTCCACCTTTAAAACGTGGTGAATAGACAATTAGCGGTACGTATTCACGTGTATGGTCTGTGCCAGGGAATGTCGGATCATTACCGTGGTCTGCTGTAATCATCAGTAAATCATCTTCTGTCATTGCCTGTAAAATTTCAGGAAGACGCGCATCGAATTCTTGTAATGCGTTACCGTAACCAAGCGGATCACGACGATGCCCAAAATTGGCATCAAAGTCCACTAAATTTAAGAAGCTAATCCCATGGAAATCTTGCTTTGCAACTTTAGCGAATTGATCCATACCGTCCATATTATTTTTTGTACGAACTGCTTCAGTAACCCCTTCACCATTGAAAATATCAGAAATTTTACCAATAGCAATTACATCAAAACCAGCATCTTTTAAAGCATTCATCGTTGTACGTCCAAAAGGCTTTAACGCATAGTCATGACGATTTGGCGTGCGTGTAAAGTTACCTGGTGTACCGATAAATGGACGTGCAATCACGCGTCCTACTAAGTATTCAGGCTGTAATGTCAACTCACGTGCAATCTCACAAATTTTATAAAGTTCGTCCAGCGGAATGATGTCTTCATGCGCAGCAATTTGTAACACAGGGTCAGCCGATGTATAGACAATAATAGCCCCTGTTTCCATATGTTCTTGTCCAAAGTCTTCAATCACCTGTGTACCACTTGCAGGCTTATTACACAGTACTTTGCGTCCTGTACGTTGTTCAAGCTCGGCAATCAGTTCAGCAGGGAAACCTTCAGGATACACTTTAAATGGCTTATCGATATTAAGACCCATTATTTCCCAATGCCCTGTCATTGTATCTTTCCCGACAGATGCCTCTTGCATTTTACCGTAGTATGCTTGCGGTGTATTTGTTGCTTGCAGTCCTTGAAGTGGTTCGATATTCGCTAAGCCAAAAGACTCCATAACGGGCATTGTAAGCCCATTCATTTTTTCAGCGATGTGACCTAAAGTATGTGCGCCTGCATCTCCGAATTTAGCTGCGTCTGGTGCTTCACCAATCCCAACTGAATCCATTACAACGACATGGATTTTTTTAAATGCTTTATTCATAATTATTGCCTCCTAATCTCACGATTCCATTTTACCAAAAACAAGCGAAAGGATAAAGGTCAGACATCCGACTAAGTAATATATTTTCCTTAAACAAGAAAAAAGCACTATCTGTCACTTGTTTTTTATTAGGCACGCGGATGGTACTGCTTGTAAACTTCTGAAAGTCTCGTTTTACTAATATGCGTATAAATTTGAGTTGTGGAAATATCTGCATGCCCTAGCATCTCCTGCACTGCACGTAAATCAGCTCCATTTTCCACTAAATGAGTAGCGAAGGAATGACGTAACGTATGTGGTGTCAGTTCATGTTGGATGCCCGCCTTTAATGCGTGCTCCTTCATTAATTTCCAACAACCTTGCCTTGTTAAACGTTTCCCTCGTTGATTAATAAAAAAGGCATCTGTTTTTGGGTATTTCCCTTGTAATGTACCTCGTGCACCATCTAAATAAACACCCAATGCAGAAAGGGCACTTTTACCAAGCGGAATAATGCGCTCCTTGCCTCCCTTTCCAAATACACGTACAAAGCCCATCGTTAGATGAATATCAGCCAAATCGAGTGCAATCAGCTCACTTATACGCATGCCAGAGCCATATAAAAGCTCTAGCATTGCTACATCTCGAACACCTTGTGGCTTGCTGCGATTCGGTACTGCTAGCAATGCTTCGATTTCTTCAATCGATAGAATATTTGGTAGTTTTTGTTCAATCGTTGGCATTTCTAAATGCACCGTAGGATCAGTTTCTGTGCGCTTTTCTCGAAGTAAAAATTGGTGGAAACTACGTATGGATGAGATATGTCGTGCAACAGTACGGCTCGTCTTTCCTTGCATGCGCAGTTGCTCTAAATGGCGCAAAATCGTTGTACGTTCAATATTGCGAAAATCAGCCATTCCCTCAGCTTCTTGCAAAAAATGTACATAGTTTTCTAAGTCTCGGCGATAGGATGCTAATGTATTAACGGATAATTGCCGCTCTACCTGGATAAAATGGATATAATCCTCTATTGCATATTGAAATTCATTCATCACAACGCCCCCTCACTGTCAATTATTCTCTATTTTAGCACGCCTATAAAAAAAGTGCGAAAAGGCTACACTTTAGCTTAAAGGTAATTTGCTTACAGGCTTACCCTCCCTTTACTAGAATAATAGAGCATCCCATTAAGCATAAAAAAACAAAAAACTGCCTGATGCAATCTATACGCAAGATTTCATCAGACAGTTTTTCGTTATTGTTCTTCATTCGTTTCGTCGTTTTTATCATGACAACGCCAGCAAATACCGTGGAAAGTTAGTCGGTGATCTTTTATAATAAAGTTCCAACGTTTCTCAACAACGGCTTCCACATCTTCAAGTAAATCTTCTTGAATTTCATCTACCGCACCGCACTCGATACAAACGAGATGGTGATGGAAATGCGCAGCTCCTTCTTGGCGTAAATCGTAGCGTGATACGCCATCTCCAAAGTTGATTTTGTCGACGATTTTAAGCTCTGTTAGTAATTCTAACGTTCTATAAACAGTAGCCAGACCTATTTCTGGTGCCTTATCTTTTACTAAAAGATAGACATCCTCTGCACTTAAGTGGTCCTCTTCATGCTCTAGCAAAACAGCAACTGTTGCTTCTCGCTGCGGCGTCAGCTTATAACTAGCACTATGCAACTGTTTTTTTATACGATCAATTCGGCTTTCCATGTGACGCCCCCCTAAACTTATTTCATTATACCAAAGGAGTAAATCCTATTACAAGATAGTGAATAGATTTCAAATAAGCTTTTAATGTTTTTAGCTGTTGCTTCATTTGAACGTATTTTATGCATTATTTGAGTACATACGATATAACGATAAACTCAGCAACTATTATGATGAAAAAAGCGATAAAATTCAACAAAATTGTCCGTCCATTCGTCTTTTTCCCGATTTTTCGCTTCGACCAAGCAGGTACTAGTAAATTACATAGGACTAGCAACAATATACAATAGATAAGCTGAAATGGAAACCACCAAATCGTATATAGCCAAAATGCTTCAAGTTTTTGTAGTAAAAATACAGAGCTAAAGCCAAAAAACGTTGCGCGTATTGCCACTGTAACACGTACTAAAACTTTTAAAACACTATGCGTTGCAAGTAACAGTACAATACCGACTGACGCGACTACAGGTAACACTAAACGTACAATAGATTGCCTGTCCACATCTGCTAAACGAGGTTCTATAAACAAAATAAAAGGCTCTGCATTCGCCCCTCCAATAATATGAAAGCAGATGACGCCACAAACGAAGCTCACTGCAACAATTGATGCGTGATAAAATATAGAAACCGTACGAGACATAAGCATGCTCCTTTTCTATCAAGGTTTGTACAGCTTATGCTCGTCCGCTTCTATTATGCTAAACTTTATTTTTCTTGTTGCAATGCCAACCACAGCACGGCAAACGCTGTTTTCGCATCATATATGCGCCCGTCAGCAACCATTGCTTGTGCCTCTTCCAACGAAACTTCTAGTAATTCGACAAATTCATCTTCGTCTAGTTCTGCACTATTTTCTATGTGATATAAATCTGTCGCCACAAATAGATGTATAATTTCATCCGCAAAACCTGGTGAAGTGGCAAAAGCTTGTAAATACTTGAATTGATGTGCTCCATAGCCTGTCTCTTCTTCCAATTCACGACGTGCTGTATGAATCGGCTCCTCACCGCTTTCAAGTTTACCTGCCGGAATTTCTACAATGGAACGTTCCAGCGCTTTACGATATTGCTCCACCATTACGAGCTTGCCTTCGTTGGTAATGGCAATGATTGCTACCGCTCCTGGGTGTTTAATAATTTCACGCTTAGCAGACTTCCCGTTTGGTAATGTGACATCATCAACCTGTAAGTGTACGATTTTACCTTTATAGATAGGTGTAGTCTGTGTCGTTATTTCTTCAAACTTTTTCATTGCCCATAACCTCGCTTGTTCTTCAGATATGTTCATTGTACCATTACAAGTAGAGAAATCGAAGGAGGGCATTCGTATGAAAAAAAGACAACTCGGCTCAAGTCATTTATTTATTTCAGAGATTGGTTTAGGAGGTATGTCTCTTTCGACAGATAAACATAAGGCAGCAGCCATACTTGATATGGCGTTAGATGCGGGCATTAACTACATTGATACGGCTGATTTATATGATTTAGGTGCCAATGAAGAAATTATCGGTACAGTTTTGGGTAAACGTCGACAAGACCTGATTATCGCAACGAAAGTAGGGAATCGTTGGACAGAAGGTGTGGACGGCTGGCAGTGGGATGCCTCCCCTACCTATATTAAAGAGGCTGTGTATAAAAGCCTAAAAAGACTCGGTACAGATTACATTGATGTCTATCAACTACATGGTGGCACAATAGAGGATGACTGGGACAGTATTATCGACACGTTTGACGACTTAAAAAAAGACGGTGTCATTCGAGAATATGGTATATCCTCGATTCGACCAAATGTACTGAAACGTTTTTTACCTGCAAGCTCGGCAAAAAGTGTCATGATGCAATATAGTGCGTTAGATCGTCGCCCAGAAGAATGGTTAGATTTTATAGCTAGTGAGGGGGCTTCGGTCGTAACACGCGGCACCATCGCAAAAGGATTATTAACAAATAATTGGAAAGAACGTTTGCAACAGGTCAATGGCTATCAAACATACACTGTAGATGAATTAACAACAACATTAGCAAACTTAGCCAAACACTATGAAGATTTACATGCATTAGGGCTAGCCTTTAATTTGAAGGAACCCACTATAGCTTCAACAGTGATTGGTGCTAGTTCGCAGGAGCAACTCGCCCAAACACTAAATGCCTATGAAAAAATAAATGCAATCACTAATTTTGATAAAGCGAACGCTCTGACTAAAGCAGACCAATACGTTGACCACCGATGAAAAAATGGTCCGTTTTACTTTTATTTTTAATCATTCTCGCAATATCCTCTAGCATGACTTATGAACAACAGTCGATTATTCCTGAACTAGAGGAACTATTAGCACATAAGCCTTTTGAAAAACAACTGTCCCTTTTAAAAATTCCCTATTGGGATACAGTCGTTTCTATAGAAGAGCGAGGCTACTTTAAATTTGTAGAATTTTTAATTCGAAAATTCACGCATTTTGTAGGATTTAGCTGCATTGCACTGGGGATATATTTTGCATGGGGGAAACGGCGATTCGCCGCAAGCGTAGCCATTGCCATTACGGCTGTCATTGCCATGCTAGATGAATTTCGTCAAAGCTTTACACCTGGACGTACCATGAGCGGGCAAGATGTCCTAGTAGATACAGCAGGCGCTATTGTATTGGTTAGCATCGCCGTAGTCGTAAAGAAACTACGGTCGCTTAGAAAATAAAATTTTGTTTCTATTAACGATTTCCTAATGATAGTGGCGATTCAAATTATTCTATATCAACATCAACGAAAAAACAGTGAATCTCATTCCTAGAGATTCACTGTTTCTATCAAACTTAAAATTTCGAGCCTTTGTCACCGTATTCGTTCAATAATTCTTCGAACGTTTTGTTTTTCTCACGTTGCTTGCGCTCAAAAGCTAACTGTGCTTGACGCTCTTCCTCTGCTGCTTGCTCTTTCGCTGACAAATCTTGTTTCGCAGCTTTTAACTTTGCTAACACATCGCCAGCAAGCTGATCTGCTAATGTAACAGCCTCCTGCTTTGGTAAACTAGCAGAAATACCATCGTCAACACGTTGCTGTTGTTTTCGTTTTTTTCCCATACTTTCACCTTCTTACTAACTTTAAGGGCGTTGAACAACTGTTGCTACGCCTTGTCCCCCACCGATGCATAATGTAGCAAGGCCCGTTTTTGCATCACGTTTTTCCATCTCATGTAACAGTGTCACTAAAATTCGTGCCCCACTTGCTCCAATTGGATGACCAAGGGCAATTGCTCCCCCATTTACATTTAGTTTATCATGATTAAAGCCTAGTTCGCGATCGACAGCAATCGATTGTGCTGCAAATGCTTCATTTGCTTCAATTAAATCTATATCTTCTAACGAAACATCCGCCTTCGCTAATGCTTTCTTCACCGCTGTGACTGGCCCAGTTCCCATAATGGATGGATCTACACCTGCGCTCGCATTAGCTGAAATAAGTGCCATTGGCTGAATACCTAACTCGACAGCCTTAGCTTTTGACATAACAACCACCGCTGCTGCTCCATCGTTAATGCCTGAAGCGTTCGCTGCAGTTACAGAGCCGTCCTTTTTAAATGCTGGACGCAGCTTTGCTAATGATTCCGCCGTAACCCCTGCACGTGGAAATTCATCTTGATTAAAAATAATCGAATCGCCTTTACGTTGTGGTATTTCCACAGCCACAATTTCATTATTAAATTTCCCCGCTGCAATCGCCGCTTCTGCACGCTGCTGTGAACGCGCGGCAAAAGCATCTTGCTCCTCACGAGAAATTTCATACGCATCACATAAATTTTCGGCAGTAATCCCCATATGATAGTCATTAAATGCACACCATAAACCATCATGAATCATCGTATCTACAACTTTTTGATCGCCCATGCGGAAGCCTTCACGTGCATTTTTTAATACATAAGGCGCTTGGCTCATATTTTCGAATCCGCCTGCCACGATGATATCTGCATCGCCAGCAACAATTGCTTGTGTTGCTAAATGCACTGCTTTTAAACCTGAGCCACATACTTTATTAATTGTTAAAGCGGGCACTGTGTTCGGTAATCCCGCAGCAATCGATGCTTGTCGAGCAGGATTTTGTCCAAGACCTGCCGATAAAACATTCCCCATAATGACTTCATCGACTTGCTCACCTGCTACACCAGCACGTGCTAATGCTTCTTTAATAACGATACTTCCAAGAGTTGTTGCTGGTACATCTTTTAATGTTCCTTGGAATGAACCGAGTGCCGTACGCACGGCACTAACAATCACTACCTCATTTGTCATAACCATTCTCCCCTTTTCCCCGTTCAAAAATCAACACTGCATGCATATGCTACTAGCAGATATGTATATTTTAACAAATGTTTAGACGATTTTCGATAACAGAAATAATCGCAGTTTTTCAAAAGTTGTTGTAAAATGTTGTCGTGTTTTAAACAAACGTAGTTGGGAACATTACAAATAAGAAATGTGCATTGGCTTACAATCATTAAGTACAATGCCTAGACATGAAAAGAAATAGGGTGTGGAGGTGTAGAAGATGAAAAAGAAAATGCTTTTATTTTCAGGTATTACAACGACGCTTGCTGCAGCAGCAACGGGGCTGTTCGGCTTTGCGCTTTCCAATAAATTAATGTACATTCAAAAAAAAGATCCTGAATTTATTCGTGAACGTGAGACAACTGCCAAACGGTTTGACGAAGCTTGGTACAATAAAAATTTTAAATGTGAATTAAATATTGACTCTCCCAATGGTTATTCCATTCACGGCATTATGTTTCAACCATTACAAACAAACAATACAATGATTATTTGTCACGGTGTGACAGAAAATAAAATTAACTCGGTCAAATATGCTCGTCTTTTTGAACGGTTAGGATATAATTCTGTTATTTTTGACCATCGAAGACATGGCGATTCCGGTGGCAAAACGACTAGCTATGGCTATTATGAAAAAAATGATTTAGATGCTGTTGTAAAAACGGTGAAAGCGATGATTGGTGAAAATGCCTTGCTCGGCATCCATGGGGAGTCAATGGGTGCTGCAACCATGCTGTTGTACGCAGGAACGGTTGAAGATGGCGCTGATTTTTATATTGCAGATTGTGCCTTTTCGGATTTCTCAATGCTGCTTAAGCAAATCGCGAAGACCGAATTTAAATATGGCTCCATTATCCCGATTCGTTTCGCAGATTTCTTTATCCGGTTACGCGACGGTTATTCATTTAAGAGTGTGACGCCCTCTGAAGCTGTGACCCATATTGAAAAACCGATTCTCTTTATTCACAGTATTCCTGATACATTTATACCTGCTTCAATGTCACTCGATTTATACAATAAAAAAAATGGACCTAAGAAATTGAAGCTTTTTGAAAAAGGGGCGCATGCTCAATCCTTTAATGAAAATATGGCTGAATATGAAGATCTCATACATGACTTTTTAGAAAGTTTTATTTATGAAAAAATCAATCATGATGCTTCATCATCCAATGTGATTCCTTTTCACTTTCGATAAGTGAAAAAACCTTGCAAGCTTTGACAACTTGCAAGGTTTTTTATTATTCTGCAAAAACAATATGCCATTCGTCTCGCTTCGCTAAAAATTCTTTTGCCAGCGCCTGTGCACCTTCAAGACTATGACTTGCCGCCCAGCCACATTGCACTTCGTTGCATGCTGGAACAGCCGTTGCTTTCGTTACATCTGTAAAAGTTTTTTCTAAAATCGTCAGCAATTCATCATAATCATTATGATTAATCAACGATACATAAAACCCTGTTTGACAACCCATTGGACTAAAGTCAACGATGTGATCTGAATAATTGCGGATAATATCTGCCGATAAATGCTCCAAAGAATGGAGTGCTGGCATTTCCATATGCTCTTTGTTAGGCTGTTTTAAGCGAATGTCGTACTTATAAACTTCATCGCCATTTTTCCCTACTTTTACACCCGCTAAACGAACATAAGGGGCTTTCACTTTCGTATGATCTAAATCAAAACTCTCGACATTTGTTTTTTCGCGTTCCATTGCTAACAGCTCCTTTTCTGACAATACTAACTATTATACCTAGTTTTCTATGAAATGTGTAAATTTTTGAAATAGAATGATAATTTGGGTGCGAATTTACTAAAAAAGAAGACAAAACGCCCATTTCGTTTTGTCTTCCCTCTGAAAAATATTTTTGCTGGTGTGTTACGGCTTCTACAATGGAAATTCAAATTCTTGAACACGGCTCGGTATGTTTAAAAGCAATGTAATCACAACACTCATTGAGATTAGTATTAACACTGACTTCCATTGTAATTTAAAATCATTCTTTTTGAGTAATAACATTTGATTAATAAAGTGAAAGAACGAAACAAACAGCAACACAACAACAAACTGTAAGAAAAAATTCATTGTTGTCATCATCCTTTACATGTTCACGGTTCGCTAATGTTTAAGTAATATTTTTATTATCAGTTACTTTGGTTTGTACAGCACTTATGAAGATATTTGAAATGCCCTTTTTTCTAACTTCACTTTACTAAAATCATATCGTAATTAATACTACTTAACATGTTGATAGCTTGTCACATCTTCATCTAACAAGAAGTTTGTGCCACGTTTTTTCAAAGCTGTCCAAAAGAATATGGCTGTAATGATAAATCCGGCTATAATCCCAGCTCCATTGGAAAATGCAACATCCTGTCCGAATCCCATAGTTGGTTCATAAATAATATAGCTGAATACCATACTTGTCATAAATGAAGCTGGGATTGTTGCAATCCAATGGTTTTTACGGTCCAAAAATAAATACATTGCCGCTACCCATAAGGCAATTACTGCTGTTACACCGTTTGCCCATGAGAAATAACGCCATAAAATATTAAAGTCTATTTTCGTTAACACATATGACATGACGAATAATGGGATTGCAACCCATAAACGACTAACTAATTTTGCTTGAGCAAATTTGAAATAATCAGCGATAATCATACGAGCTGCACGAAACGCTGTATCACCTGATGTAATAGGTAGCACGATTACTCCTAAAACTGCTAAAGTTCCACCAATTGAACCGAGCATCAGAATAGATGCCTCGCTTACTACAGCAGCAGGTCCACCGGCTGCCATCATCTCATTTAAACCACCATATCCTCCAAATAGGCTCATTGCAGCAGCCGCCCAAATCATCGCAATAATGCCTTCAGTAATCATCATCCCATAGAAAATTTTACGTCCTTCTTTTTCTCTTTTAGTTGTACGAGAAATGATTGGCGTTTGTGTTGCATGGAAACCTGATAATGCCCCACATGTAATTGTAAAGAATATTAATGGAAATATCGGTAATTTAGCAGGATGCATATTCTCAAATGTTAGCTCTGGAATTGGTGAACCTTTTACGATCATACTAATACCAATTCCAATTGCTGAAATCACAAGTAGCGCTCCTAGATAAGGATAGAATCGACCGATAATTTTATCAACTGGAAGTAATGTTGCTAAAATATAATAGATAAAAATTAACGTTACAATAATACTTATCGCAACTTTGCCATCCATTAAATTATTTATTAGCATTGCAGGTGATGTAACAAACACAGTACCAACTAACAGGAGCAATAAAAGTGCAAAAATATTTACTACATGTTTCATTGCTTTTCCTAAAAACTTCGCTGCAAGCTCAGGTAAATGGGCTCCTTTATTACGAATAGAGATCATGCCTGTCAAATAATCATGAACAGCCCCGGCAAATATACAGCCAACTACAATCCATACAAATGCAACAGGGCCATATAAAGCACCTACAATAGGACCAAACACAGGCCCAGTACCCGCAATATTTAGGAGCTGAATTAATGAATTTTTAGGTGTAGACATTGGTACATAGTCTACACCGTCTGCATTTACATAAGCTGGTGTAGGGCGCTCATCTTTAGGAATAAATACCTTTTCAACAAATTTCCCATAAGTAAAATAACCTACAATTAAAATCACTATACAAGTTATAAAAGTTATCATAAAAATTCCTCCTTATATAACATTTTTAGTATTTTAATAAAAAAAAATTTCCGCTTTGGCTAAAGTAAAGCTTGCATTTGATAATAAAGTTAACAACATAACGATAAATAAAATTGAAATCTTTTTCATCAATTACCTCACCTCTTCTTAGCTTTTGCATTTTTTATTTATAATAAAAAAAAGTTGCGTTTTTTGTAAATACAATTAATTTAATTTACTGAATTTTTTATCAATTAGTGTTTTTTGATGGCTAAAATAACGCATTCCAACATAAAAATAGAGGGCATTTCTACTGTCTCTCAATCTTTTAAATCTATTACTCGCTCTCTTTTAGACAGTTCTATACAGAAATTTTCCACTCACGATTCACAGATGTGCCTAGGTAGTCATCTGCGTAATTAGACTCTATCTCTTTTTGCGGGAATTTCTTTAAATACCACTGTTTCATTAGGACATAGTAAATAATTGCCGATAGAGGGAATCCGACGAAATACATATAATCAATGAACACAATTGCGAGTACACTACTAATGAGCCAGGCAATCATACCTGCCAAGTTTACACCCCCATTGAATGTGAATTGTCCATCCTGTCGATACAAATCTTTGACATGTAAACGGCGCTTGCGAAGGATGTAGTAATCACAAATAATAACACCTGCTACAGCCGACATAATGGCGCCAGAGTATCCTAAAAAACGGAATAACTGCTCTAAAATAATCCACGGTTGAAACAATGTGCCGACAATCCCCGCCAATATGACACCCCACGTATAAGACAATTTTATGCGAGCTCCTGCATTGACAAACGTTAACGATGCTGGAATTAAATTGGACGCAGTATTCGTCGACCATTGCGCCAATATAACGAGCAATAAAATCATCACCATCACCCAACCAGTTGCTATTTGTTGCACAACTTCAATCGGATTCCAGTTGCCAGTAGCTAAAAAACTAACGGCACCAATAAAACCGATAAACGTTTGGACTGTTGGTAACGCTAACAGGTGAGGTATATAATTATTTTTATTGCGCCGGAACCAATTGCGCTCATTGACTGGTGTTTTTACGTAACGAGTAATATTCGGAATATCTACGGCAAGTAAAGACCAAAAGCCCATATTTGCCGCCATAATGAGCAACCATGTCGTTTCCGCTGAACTGCCTTCATACGTAAAAATATTTAACCCTTCTTCAGTAGCAATGCTAGTAATTTTCACAAAAATCCAAATTGAAATTAAAATAATGGAAGGCGCGGCAATAACGGCAAATCGATCGATTGCTTTAATACCAATGGCCGTATTCACGATTTGCACAGCTGCAAATACAACATACCAGACAAACCATGATTCAAAACCCGTTAAATCTGCTACGATATAGTTGATGGCTGTGGCCCCAAGATACGTTTGAATACCAAACCAAATACAAGCAACTATCCCCCTTATTAACGCCGGTATATGTACACCTACTGTGCCAAAAGGTGCTCTTAAATAAGCCGCAAACGATAAACCATGTTCTATTCCAATATCACCAGTTAAACTAGCAACAATCGCGATTAATAAATTCGCAACAAAAATAGCGCCCGCTAATTGCCAGAGTGTCATGGATTCAATACCATTGGCACCAATTTGGAATGTTGCAATAATGACCGCCATCCCAACCCAAATATTAAAAAACCCTAATCCGGTTATAATGCGTTCCCTTCTCAAAGTTGGGACGATATCCTTTGTAATGAGTATGTTGCGTTTCATAAAACTCCCCCTAATTAATGAAAGTAATTATAAACTTGGATAAAATAGTACTTTATTTAAATCTCGTAAGTAAGGGACATCTCTTCGTTGTTGAATGACACGCTGAATATCTATCGTTGCTACGATGCATTCATCTTCTTTTGTAGCTTCGATAAGGACATTGCCTTGTGGATCAATAATTCTACTTTTCCCACCAAAATTCGTTGACTGTTTTTCAATTCCTGAACGATTGGCGGCAATTACAAAACAGCCATTTTCAATAGCTCTTGCTTTACTGGCAGTGTCCCACACATAATAACGCTTTTCGCTAAATGCCGAAGGGTAGATAAGCAGATTGGCACCCTGTAATGTTAATAATCTTGCGCCTTCTGGAAATCCGATTTCATAGCAAATTTGTAATCCCATTTTCAAATCACCTTTTTGGATAACTGACAATGTATCGCCTCTAGTAAATCTAAGATTTTCTTGATCCCAAAGATGTGTTTTTCGGTATTTCCCCAATATGCCATTTTTCGCTATGACAAAAGCGGTATCAAAAATCATACCTTCAATTTCACCTCGTTCTAAAATACAGCCGATAATTGTGATATCGTGTTGAGTCGCTATACGTTGTAAATAACTGGTTGTTTCTCCTGGTATAGTCTCAGCATATTGCCAATCTTGTTCTTCCACCCGATATCCTGTATTAAATAATTCGGGTAACACAATAAATGTTGCATGTTGTTCAAGCGCTTGTTCGATTAATGTTTTCGCTTTTTGTAGATTCCCTTCTTTGTTGCCTAGCGCACAATTCATTTGTATAGCTGCCACTACATGTTTCAACATAATCACTCCCCATTTTTTATAAATTCAATCACTGCTAACATCTACTACATACAATCCCCCTCCTTTTCTTTCATACATGTTTACTAAGCAAAAATCGTGCCAACCTTTTATTCATTTTCAAAAATATTGTGATAACGCGCGAATATCGCAAATTTTATAAGAAAACAATGAAGATTTTGTTATAAAGTTATGCGTTTGAGCATAGCACCGATGCAATTTTAAACGTTTGGATATAGAGGAATTACACATGGAACTAGCGCTACTAGAAACTTTTGAATCGCTGGAAGACCGTTTCTTGCTTTGAGTTGAAAATGATGTCATAGAGTCTGCAATTGCACGCAAAAAAGTGTTAGATTGATTCAGTCAATCTAACACTTTCGCCATAGCCTTATAAATGTTTAAATCAAAACTCCTCTTCTATAAATCTCAAAAATCTGTTGTTCCAAATATTCTCATAAAAATCAATTGTCTCTCTTGCTGTCATAAATGGATTATTTAACGTAGAAGTAGCATGACGAACCATCAAGTTTTCATATCCTAAACCATGGGCAAATTTAATCGTTGCATCCATGCAGTATTCTGTTTGAGCGCCGCAAAATTCTATGCGTTGCACTGCTAATTGCTCTAAAATCGTTTGTAAATTCGTTTTGTAAAAGGAATTTGCATGTTCTTTTCTGACCAAATAATCTTGCTCTTGTACATTTAGTTCGGCATGAATTGCCCAAACTTCCTCTTCTGGTACCAGTTCTTCATCACAATGTTGAACAAAAATAATTGGTTTTTGGTGTTCCCGATATAGTGCAATTCGATTATTTACTTTAGTGAGTAAATTTTGTAAATCAAATAAATGCTCTCCGCTGAAACATACACCATTTTGTAAATCTATTACGATTAAAACATCTGCATTCGCCTTCATCATGTGTTCCTCTTTCATTTGTATTTTCTCTATACTGTTTTAAACCACTCACTTCATTCATTATATACATTATTTATCCATGGCTTTATCGAATATTGAATTTAGCCATTTTTCTACTAATTGTTGACTGATTCACTTCTAATAATTTTGCCATTTCCACAGTCGATTTACATGTGTCAAATGCCAGTTGCAATAATTCCTTTTCCGCAAATTCTACACACTTTTTTAATGGCATAATGTCTTTGACTTGCACAGATTTACTATTATTTTCGTTTAGTGCTAATGCTAGCGTTTCACTTGTCATAGTATTTGAGTCACTCATAACATAACAACGTTCGATTACATTTTGTAATTCTCTTATATTGCCTGGCCACTCATACTTTGTTAATTGTTCGTTAAAAGTTGAATGCAATGTTTTGGATGTATGATATTTATTATTTAGATTCGTTAAAAAATAAGTCGCTAACGGCAGTATATCTTCTTTTCTTTCACGTAAAGGAGGTAAATGGATTGGCACGACATTTAATCGATAATATAAATCCTCTCTAAATGTTCCTTTTTTAACTTCTTCAGCAAGATTTCGATGGGTTGCTGCTATAAATCGAACATTGATACGGATTATTTTAGCGCTACCAATACGCTGTAACGCTTTTTCTTGAATGACGCGAAGTAATTTTATTTGCAAAGATAGAGGCATATCGCCGATTTCATCTAACAACAATGTTCCATTATGAGCAAGTTCGAATAAACCGATTTTCCCTTCTCTATTTGCGCCAGTAAATGCACCCTTTTCATAACCAAATAATTCGGATTCAAGTAAGTTATCAGGAATAGCACTGCAATTGATTTTAATAAATGGCTTGTTTTTACGCTCGCTCATTTCATGAATAAAATTGGCAAAAACCTCTTTGCCAACACCAGTCTCTCCTAAAATTAAGACGGTCGACTCTACTGCTGCCACCCGTTTGGCAAGTGCTACTGCAGTTTCAAGTTTCTTACTTTGAAAAACGAGCGGACTTGTAAATTGTCTATCCTTTTGGTGCAGTTCATGTTGATACTCATCTATTAAACGTGTCAACCGTCGTATTTCTTGTTGTAAATTATTAATATTTGTTATATCCCTAGAAGCATTTACTACCCTCAAAATTTCCCCTTGCTTATTTTTTATAGGCGTTCCGATCACTAAAAGCCTTTTGTTATTTTTCGTTCGTTGAATCGTCGATATTTTCTTGTTGCTTTCTAATACTAATCTTGTAATCGAAGGTTGATATACCCCCTCGCTTTCCAGCTCTAAAACATTTTTCCCTATCAGTTGTTCTTCACTTACACCCCATATTTGTTTACAAGGAGCACTCACTCTTAATGTCTTCCCTTTGTCGTCAGATACATAAAGCACATCGTAAGTAGACTCAAAAATCGCTTTTAAATCCTCGCTTTCCTCTTTATAACGCTCATACTCTTGCTGATACGGCCATGTTGAATTGATGGAAACTAATATGTAATAATTTCCTTTCTCCATCATTCTAGAAAAGAAAAATTGATATGTTTGGTCAGCGCAAATAAGCTGTTTCATTAAAGGAATCTCGGTCCTTAATGTTTCTTTTAATATCGGGAGTAATTTCCTGTGATTGATAATTTCACGATTACGTTGAATGGCTTTTTGTGCTTTGGTATTTAGCATTTTAATAGAAAAATTTTCATCGTAAATAATGGATGCCAATGGCAATTTTTCGATTATTTCGGCAGAAATTTTTATATTTCCAAGCATAGTACCTCTCCATTCTTTAATTTTTTCAGCATTATAACATAAGTGATATGCAATTATGCATATTTTCTAAATATTTTTAAAAATATATTACAAGCTTTCTATTTTTCGTTAGACTAATGGTAAAAATCATAAAGGGATGGATGCGAGATGCAAAAAGAGATTTTAGTTGCATATGGTATTGACGTTGATGCTGTAGCAGGTTGGTTAGGGTCTTATGGAGGTGAAGATTCCCCTGATGATATTTCACGTGGTTTATTTGCAGGTGAAGTCGGTACGCCTAGACTGCTAGATTTATTCGACAAACATAACATTAAAACAACTTGGTTTATACCTGGGCATTCAATTGAAACGTTTCCAAGTGAAATGAAGGATGTTTTTGAACGTGGGCATGAAATTGGCGCACATGGCTATTCCCATGAAAATCCTATTGCCATGACACCGAAACAAGAAGAACAGGTGTTACTCAAATCAATTCGACTTATTGAAGATTTAACAGGGCAAAAACCGACTGGCTATGTTGCACCTTGGTGGGAATTTTCCAATGTTACAAATGAGTTATTAATTAAGCATGGCATTAAATACGATCACAGTTTAATGCATAATGATTTTACACCATATTATGTACGTGTCGGGGATAGATGGACGAAAATTGATTATAGTAAACAAGCCGAAGAGTGGATGAAGCCTTTAGAAAAAGGCGAAGAAACCGATTTAATTGAAATCCCTGCCAACTGGTATTTGGATGATTTACCTCCGATGATGTTTATAAAAAAATCACCCAACAGTCATGGCTTTGTGAATCCGCGCGATATCGAACAAATGTGGATAGATCAATTTGATTGGGTTTACGAAAATATGGATTATGCTGTATTTACAATGACCATTCATCCAGATGTTAGTGGGCGTCCGCAAGTGCTCCAAATGCATCATCGCCTTATCACCTATATTAATTCCCATGAACATATTCGTTGGGTTACATTTAATGACATTGCGAATGATTTCGCAAGACGCCATCCACGCGCATAAGGGGTCCGTTTATGTGTATTTTTTGTGGTGATTTTATTTCAAACGTCCATTGGACAGAGTTTAAAAATGATGCTACATCGGAAATTATCGCTGGTGACTTACAACGTGTTCGACAGCAAGCAAGAATGGAACGTGTTCAATTCATCAATCAAATTTTAGTGTTCTATCAGTTAAAGCTAACTGATTGGAATGGCAGTAAATTTATTCTTAGTGATTTAAAAGGCAATACGACAATCGTACATGATTTAGGTACGTTATGGGCTGAAGTAGAAAAATGTATCGGCTATACCATTGACCCACTGAGCACTAATTTAATGAAAAAAATTGAATTGAGTGAAGATACATGAGCACAACAAAAAAAGCAGTGACAATCATTACTGGGAGCTTAGGTAGCGGTAAAACGACATTGTTACAAAACTTATTAACGCATCATCAGCTTAAGGAAAATATCGCTGTTATCGTTAATGAGTTTGGCAAAATCGGCTTAGATCATTATTTGCTAAGCCAGGCAGAAGAACAAACGGGCTTACTACAAGGTGGCTGTATTTGTTGTCAAGCACGTGAAGATTTAGTGGAAGAATTGGAAAACTACTTATTTCGTTATGAACAAGGTGAAATTGAGTTTGATCGGATTATTATTGAAACAACAGGTTTAGCTGACCCCGCTCCTATATTATTTACCATCATAACGAATCCCATTTTACAACATCACTTTTCAGTGGATGGTATCATCACGACCGTCGATGCGAAAAACGGTGCCATGCAAATGCGCCATCATGAAGCAACCGTTAAGCAAATCTCAGTAGCTGATACCGTCGCACTAACGAAAATCGATTTAGTAACAAAGGAAGAACTTGATTTTATTCGTGCTGAAATAAAAAGGATTAACCCAACCTGTACAATCATTCAAGTGGAAAATGGCAACGTGGAGCCATCCATTTTATATGTGGACAGTAAATTTTGGAATAGTCGGCTACCTAGCAACTATCAGCTACCACCTTGCAATCATACATCGCAAATTCAATCGATTTCTTTTGCTTTTCTGCAACCTTTAAATTGGAATAGTTTCGGGGTATGGCTTAGCTTATTGCTTTATGCAAGAGGAGAAAACATTCTTCGCGTGAAAGGAATGCTAGATGTCGGTGAAACAGGACCCATCATCTTAAATGGTGTTCAACATATCATTCATCCACCTATTCATTTAAGTGAATGGCCAGAAAATATGCAGATTTCACATATTGTTTTTATTATGAAAGATATCCCCACTACGTTATTGAAACAATCATTACTATCCTTTCAAACATTTCTCGGCACGGAAATCGATTTAATGGATGTACATTCCATATAGGAAATATTGTCAAGACCACCGAAGAATCGTGCTTAGATGAATCCATTCTCCTCCTTCATCTGAGCACCTTTTTTATGCACTTCTTCGAGAAACGTCAACGAAAAAAGCAACCGGTTACCTAAACCAGTTGCTCCTTAAAAACTCCAATTATTTTTGGAATTTGTTCATTTGCGTCATCATTTGGCGTACTTGCTTTTCAGACGGCGTACGACCCATTTGTGCCATCATCATTCGAATCATTTGTTCGTTAATTGGTGGGTTCTCTTTTAAATATTTCATCATAGCTTGACGTGCAAAGTAGAAACCAAGTGCTGCACCAGCTGCTAATGCGATAATTACAATAATAATCCAGCCCCATGTAGGCATACAACCAACCTCCTCCACTACAATATACCGAGAAAAAAACTCTCCACGCTCCATTATACACCAAATACTAGCGTGTTACTATATATTATAGTGAAAAATCCTAGTGCATTGTATACTTCATCGGCTTTAGCCAACCACACTCATTATCTTGTTTATTAAAGGCAATAAAACGCTCACTCATCTTTGCTAGCATTTGAAATAAGTCCAAATCAAGCATACGTGAGCCTTCGCAATAGACACAAATTTTACGATCTACTAGATAAATCGCCATTTTTCCTTTTATCGGATGTTCTAAAAATAAAGCATTACGCGCTCTTTCTAAATGTGCATATTTGGAATCTAGCTGTGCTTCTAACATGATGGCAATGTCATCGAAGCGAACAGTTTCACATATATACGCGAGTTCTTTTAAGGATTTCTCATTGGCATCTTCACAGCCTTGCATCATCTCTAACAACTTACGCTCTCTGCCGAAAATAAACGTTAAATGCTCTTCTTTTATTTTATATATGGAATAGGTTCTCACCAGAAATCCCCCTTCGCTCAGTTTCTTTAACGTAAGTATAGCGGATTGTCTCTAGTTAATTTGTCAAACGAAGGAGGCAACCATCTTCTATTTTTGTCGAAAACCTTCTACTTTCAGCTTAAAAAATAACTGCTCCGCCTCAAGACCTAGAGGAAAATCCATTTCCAGTCCGTTTTAGATGTTCTCGTAAGCAGGTAACATAAAGGTACAAACGAAAGGAGCTAAAACATATGAAAAAATTTCTTTTACTAACTGGAGGTATTATTGCAGCATGTGTCGCACTTGCCTTAATTGGACCAATTACTGGTCTAGTATTTTCAGTTGCATTCGTTGCACTAGGCATGCACTTCTACATTGGTAGTAAATCGACATTTGCAAAAATTATTTGGTTTACAGTTGGTTTAATCGGTGTACTATCGGCTATCTCTAATATCCCAGCAATGATTGGTCTTGCAGCAATCGCCATTATTTATGTGATTTACAAAAAATGGAATGGCGAAGAAGTGAACATCCCAACAATTGAAGCGAAAGAAGAAGATCCGTTTACAAACTTTGAAAAAGAATGGTCAAACTTAACAAAATAAAAGGAGCGAACTAAAAATGAACTTATTACAACGTTTTAGATACACAATTGAAGCAGACTTACATCAATTATTTGATAAAAAGGAAGAAAAAAATCCTATTGCTTTGTTAAATCAATACATTCGTGAGGCTGAAAAACAAACAGAGCAAACAGGTACATTATTAGAGCGTCAGGGCAAACTAAAAGAAAAAATGGAACTGGAGCTTAAACAAAATGCCGATTTACTAGCAAAACGTGAAGCACAACTTCAATTAGCACTTGCGAGTGGCGAGCAAGATTTAATTGATTTTGCTTCGGACGAAGTAGCAGCCTATACTGCTCGTAACCATGCATTACAGACAAGTATCGAGGTGAACACGCGTGAATACTTTGAACTTGAACGCAAATTTGAAACAATGAAACACAAAATTAAAGATATGAAAGTTCGTCAATTACAACTAATGGGCAAAGAAAATGTTACACGTGCGCACCATCAAATGGATGGCATGATTGCAAACAACAATAAAACGAATTTCGAAGATTTAGAATCCTATATCGATAAACTTGCCCATCGTATCGACAAAGATCATGAGGTAACAACTTTTGAAGCACGCCTAGCAGCACTTGAAAAAAATTCAACTGAAGCTGTTTCACCACTACTCATTGAAAAGAAATAACATGTTATAATAGAAAGAAATGCGCCACTAAAAGCGGCGCATTATTTCTTGTTGTAAAATATTACATAGTAGAAAGAAGGGTGACCCTTTTGCAAAACTTCACAACAAATAAACTCACATTTTGGGTACTATGCTTCTTTTTACTCGTATTTGTAGAGCTAACCATTTTCAATAATGGCGGTGCTTTTTGTTTGTTAATCGGTGCTGTCCTGCTCTATTTAAGCTTTTCAAAAAACAAGCGATTTTTAAAATGGACAGGAATTTTCTTTATTGCGATTGCTCTCTTTACGATGTGGAGTTTGCGATTATTTATCGTCATACTGCTCTTATACATGCTCTATCAATACTTACAACGAGAAAACGAACCGAAAATCGTCACATTGGAATTTGATAAGTTGCCGGCAACTGAAAATAAACTATTCGGTACAATACCTGCGCCTGAAGATGCTTACAAATGGCAAGATGTACAAATTCAACGACTCGCTGGTGACATTACAATTGATACAACCCAAACAATTTTACCTGCTGGTCCAAGTCTCGTAACGATTAGACAAGGCATTGGTAAAGTACAGATTTATGTTCCTTATGAAGTTCCTTTTCGCTTACACTACACAACGCTATTTGGAGACTTTACATGTTTGCAAAGACATCCACAGCGGCTTTTGAATGAAAGTATCGTGTTCTCAGATGGCAACCCTGAGGATGCAAAACGTACCCTCGTCATTCATGTCGCTACATGGCTAGGAGATTTGGAGGTGCTACGTAAATGATTGCCTTTCTTTCTAGAGCTTTCACTATATTTTTCATATTGATTGGCGCGGCATTCGGCCTCCTTTTTGCGATTTGGGGTGAACCAAATGAGAAAGTTTGGGAACCTTTGTGGCAACAAGATTATGATAATATTCCACTAGGTGGCGTCTTTTTAATCAGTCTCTTTGCGCTTAGTTTCTTTATTGCAAGCTGGATTAGTATGACCGCACGTGCGCGTGAGGCGCAAGCAACTCGCTTTGTAAAAGAATTAATCGAGCCTGATTTCGTGTTACCTAAAAAACATGCACTACCGAAACCATTGAAAAAAGCACTTGTCCAAACGAGCGAGTTAATTGATACACAACGAAAAAGCTTACAGCGCCTTTCCAATGAACGTGCAGAAGCCAATGATAAAGTAATTCAAGAGCGCATTATTGCCGAACGTCAACGACTTGCACGCGAGCTCCATGACTCGGTTTCACAACAATTATTTGCCGCTTCAATGTTACTTTCCGCCTTAACGGAAAGCGATGAAAATGCCAAAAGTTTAAAGCAAGTAGAAAAAATTGTACAGCAGGCTCAGCTAGAAATGCGCGCATTATTATTGCATTTACGCCCTGTTGCATTGCACAATAAAACCCTCGCCCAAGGCTTAGAGGAATTAATTATTGAACTACAACAAAAAGTATATTTTCATATAGAATATGAACTAGAAGAAATAGCTTTAACAAAAGCAGAGGAAGATCACCTATTCCGCATTGCTCAAGAAGCATTGTCCAATACATTGCGCCATTCTAAAGCAACAGAGGTTGAACTACTTCTTGTTGCCCGAGATAACCTTGCTATTTTACGCATTCAAGATAATGGTCTTGGCTTTGACGTAGAGGCGGATAAATCGACTTCCTACGGTTTACAAAATATCGCTGAGCGGGCCGTGGAAATTGGTTGTAGGTATAAAATTGTTTCTGTACCTGGTGAAGGTACAATAGTGGAGGTAAAAGTTCCACTACAGAAGGAGGTTGTTGAAGTTGATACAAGTATTAATAGTGGATGACCACGAGATGGTACGAATTGGCGTATCTGCCTACTTGTCAGCACAGCCTGATATTACCGTTGTGGGGGAAGCTGAAAATGGCGTCGAAGCTGTTGAACGCGCGCTCGCCCTTCGTCCTGATATTATTTTAATGGACAATGTCATGCCTGTGATGACTGGAGCTGAAGCAACCGTCAAAATACTTGAAGCTTGGCCAGAAGCGAAAATTATGATGGTCACAAGCTTTTTAGATGACGATAAAGTATATCCCGCTTTAGAGGCTGGTGCGATTAGCTATATATTAAAAACATCCAATGCCAAGCAAATTGCCGATGCCATTCGTAAAACAATGGGCGGAGAAACTGTTTTGGAGCCAGAAGTCACATCTAAAATGATGCACCGTATGCGCTATGGATCAAGTACGCCTCTTTATGAGCAATTAACTGAACGTGAAATGGAAGTTCTTTTGCTCATGGCAAAAGGCAAGGCAAACCAAGAAATTGCGGATGACTTATATATCGCCTTAAAAACAGTGAAAACCCACGTCAGCAATATTTTAGCCAAACTAGACGTTCAAGATCGAACACAAGCTGTCGTCTACGCCTTTCAAAATGGTTTAGCAAAGTAATTTTTATTAAAGTCGCCAGGTTTGTGGCGATTTAGGCTGTTTTAATGGCGGTTTGCTGGTTTTTAGTGGCGATTCCTTCTGTTTTTGTGGCGGTTCGCCGAGGTTTAGTGGCGAGTCGTAACATCGAAATGATCAAAAAATACCGCAGCGCTCAATAAGAGCTTGCGGTTTCTTTTTAATTATTTGTTTGTTTTAATCTAGCTAATAAATCAAATAAACTCCAATAACCTTTTATTAAATCCTCATTTGTATTTCCATTCAAAGCAACGCCAAAAGTAGTACCTTTATAATAACCGATAAAATAATCTTGAGCGTGATTTTCAAATGTATTTTCGTACGTGTGGTTAGGAATAATAAAAGCTGAAATAGCTTTGTCTGACTGAACAAATACAATCGGTATAGAGGCATCTAAATAAAATTGAGTATACTGTTCGTCGGAAGCTTCTTGTAAATAATCTTTCGTAATCATAATAGCATCAAAAGAATCTTCATTTTGTTTATGTAAATCTTGTAACATTATTTTTTTAAATTTTATATTGTTTTCTTTAATTAACGAAGGTATTTCCCCTACAATCCCAATTTCTATAATTTCATGTTTTTTGACGATATTTACTTCTTTATTTGAACATCCCACTAATAAAAATAAAAAAGCAAAGAAAGAAAAAAAGTATTTTTTAATCATTTAAGCTCACCTTTTACATTTTTTTATGCTTTATGATAAAATTTCTTTTAATAATATTATCATATTGAAAGGATTGAGGATAAACGGTTAGTAAAAATTTTGACGGAACAATCAAAGTAGATTTGGGTAACACAGAAGGATATGGCTTACCATGTACAAGTATGTAGCTTTTTTATGTTGCAAAAGTAAACATCGCCCTTAACGGAAATCAACGGTAGTTGTCATCTACATATATTTTTAAAATAAAAAAGGACTGTAGACAAACTCGAAAATTTCCGAGTTTGTCTACAGTCTGACCGCAACGCTTAATAAGAGCTTGCGGTATTTTTTATGGAAGCCAATTCTTATAGTGCTTTAACTTTTGCTACAACGTTTTCTACAGTGAAACCGTATTTTTCCATAACTAACTCACCTGGAGCAGAAGCGCCGAACTTGTCGATTGCAAGAACGTCACCTTCAAAGCCAGTATATTTGTGCCAACCGAATGATGCACCCATTTCGATTGCTAAACGTTTTGTAACAGCTTTTGGAAGAACCGATTCTTTATATGCTGCATCTTGTTTTTCAAAGCGATCCATTGAAGGCATTGATACGACTGCAACGTCCATACCTTCAGCTTTTAATGCTTTTTGCGCTTCAATTGCAAGTGAAACTTCAGAACCTGTTGCAATTAAAATAGCATCTGCTACTTCTTTCGATGCAGGTGATACAGTGTAAGCACCTTTTGCTACACCTTCACGAACTGTTTCGATTGACGCGTCAAGCACTGGTAAGTTTTGACGAGATAATACTAATACAGTTGGTGTTTTTTCTGATGATACTGCAAGCTCCCATGCAACTGCTGATTCATTTGCATCTGCTGGACGAACAACAGAAAGGTTTGGCATTGCACGTAATGAAGCTAAATGCTCGATTGGTTCATGTGTTGGACCATCTTCCCCTACTGCGATTGAGTCATGCGTGAATACATATGTCACAGGAAGACCCATTAATGCAGAAAGACGTACAGCTGGACGTACATAATCAGAGAATACGAAGAATGTACCACCAAAGACGTTTAGACCGCCGTGAAGCGCCATACCGTTCATTGCCGCGCCCATAGCGAATTCACGGACACCAAACCAAATATTGCGACCTGCATAGTCATCTGCAGAGAAGTCGCCTGCGCCCTTGATCGTCGTTTTGTTAGAGCCAGCAAGGTCGGCTGAACCACCAAAGAATGATGGTGTTTTCTTGGCAATTGCATTGATTGCATCGCCTGATGAAGAACGTGTTGCCACAGATTTACCCGCTTCATACACTGGTAATTCTGAAGCGAAATCTTCAGGTAGTTTCCCATTCATTGCATTTTCAAATTGCGCTGCTAATTCAGGGAACTCCGCTTTGTATGCTGCGAACTGCTCATTCCAAGCTGCTTCTGGCTGTGCACCTTGCACTTCAGCTGCTGCATTAAACGTATCATATACTTCAGATGGGATTTGGAATGGCTCATGTGTCCATTCGTAAGCCGCTTTTGTTAAGACAACTTCATCCGTACCTAGTGGCGCACCGTGAGAATCTGATTTTCCTGATTTGTTTGGTGAACCGAAACCGATGACTGTTTTCACTTCAATCAGTGTTGGCTTACCAGTAGATTTTTTCGCTTCTTCAATAGCTTGGTTAACAGCCTCTACATCTGTACCGTCAGCCACTTTTAAATAGTTCCAGCCATATGACTCAAAACGTTTTTGTACGTTTTCAGAGAATGATTTTTCTAAATCACCATCTAATGAAATATCATTTGAATCGTATAACACGATTAATTTTTCAAGTTTTAAATGTCCAGCTAATGAAATCGCTTCAGCTGCAACACCTTCCATTAAGTCGCCATCACCACAAAGCGCAAAAGTATAGTGATCGACAATTTCATGTCCTGGTTTATTATAAGTCGCTGCTAAATGACGCTCTGCCATTGCCATACCAACTGTCATCGCAATCCCTTGTCCAAGAGGACCTGTTGTTGCCTCTACCCCAACCGTATGACCGTATTCTGGATGTCCTGGAGTTAATGAATCCCATTGACGGAAGTTTTGAATCTCTTCCATTGGTAGGCCGTAACCGCCAAGGTGAAGTAGGCTATATAAAAGCATAGAGCCATGACCTGCTGAAAGTACGAAACGATCGCGGTTATACCATTTTGGATTTGCCGGATTATGGCGAAGTTGTTTAGTCCAAAGCGTGTAAGCCATTGGCGCTGCCCCCATTGGTAAGCCTGGGTGACCTGAATTTGCTTTTTCAATTGCATCAATTGACAATGTTCGGATAGCATTAATCGCTAGTTGGTCCGCATGTTGAGTCATTATGTTGTGACATCCTTTCTCGTCCTATATATTGTTCTACTACAGTTTAGTCAACATTGTCCTAGAAAACAATGCTTTTGTTATACTATTTGAGATTTATGACATACTTTATCATCATTCTGTAACTTAGACATAGCAATGATAGAAATAATAACAAAATTACTGCTTATTTTGGAGGAAGGTTTAACAAATAAAAAAAGAAACCTTCTTCAATGATGGCAAGGATTTTGCTAGAAATCCATAGTGAAATGTCCACGCGAAATGCATTTGCTTACATCCTGTATGAAATGTGTCATATTAATTTAGAAATTTATTTTTTTTCGCTTGTTTTACCTTCTCAGGCGTTACGTCATTACCTTCTTGATCGACAACTTTAACATTTTCAATTGTATTGCGCATTGTTGCTCTAAATGTATCTAAATATTCTTTGCGAAGGGACGTACGCTCTTTCGCTTCTTCCTCTGTTAAACTGCCCGCTTTGGCTTTTGCTGCTAGTTCATTAATGCGATTAATTTTTTCTTTGGATAACATCGTTACACACCTTTCAATACCTTGATGACTTCAGTATGCAAAGTATAGCATGCTTTCCCTTAAAATGCAGTTATACCAACCCTTAATCACACACCTTAGCCATAATTTACATGACTTCCAAATGTTAGTCGTGTATAACTATTAATAATGAATACTTATTGGGGGGAAATAATGTGAACATTACAACACAGCGATTACATATCCGAAAATTTGAAATACAAGATTGGCGGGCTGTTGTTAACTATATGTCCGATCAAACAGTGATGCACTATATGCCAGAAGGCGTTTTAACTGCACAACAAGTGCAAAAATTTATTTCCGATAATCGTGACGAAGCAAAGCATTTTGCCATTGTATTACGTGAGCAGTCGCAAGTTATCGGTCATCTCGTATTCCATCCTTACTTTGGTGAGCATACATATGAAATTGGCTGGGTGTTAAATCCTGCATATTATCGTAAAGGCTATGCATCAGAGGCAGCACAAGCCCTATTAAATTATGGCTTCACGAAAATGAAGCTTCATCGCATCATCGCCACATGTCAGCCCGAAAATATTGCATCCTATCGTGTTATGGAAAAAATCGGTATGCGTCGTGAAGGATTTTTCAAAAAATGTATACCTTATGGTGACGATTGGTGGGATGAGTACTATTACGCTATTTTGCAGGAAGAATGGCAAAGTTGAGCTCTCTACTACCCTTCAAGACTAGAATAAAAAAAGACTAGCAGTGCAAATTATTTGCCTGCTAATCTTTCTTGTGTTCTTGATAGCGCCTATGTACGGTTGCTTTACTAACTTCGAAGCCGAGACCTCTCATTGTCATTGCAATTTCTTCAAAAGTAAAGCCTCGATTTCGCAACTTCACAATTTCTTCTATCGGTACTTCCTTGCGCTCCTGACCATTTGGATTGCCACGATTGGACAAGTTATTTTCTGGCCGATAGCCATTTTCTACTGCTCGACGCATACCGCGGCGAATTTTCGCATTATGAATTTTACGCTGATACTCCTCTACAATCGCTAATATTTCAAGCAACATCGTGTCCATCTCATTTAATTGGACAGGCCCCGCATCACGCATCGAAAAAACATCTGTTTCTGTTTTTTGCAATAAATGGAGTACAGCCATTCGGGCATTCCCACGCCCTAAACGTGTTTCATCTTGTACAAATAATGCTTGAATTTCGTTTTCTTTAATAAAATCGAGCATCTCAAGTAAACCTTCGCGTTCCACATCATACCCACTATGTTTGTCCTGAAAAACCTGTATCACTTCATAGTTTTGTTCCTTTGCATAACGCAGCAATTCTTCTTGTTGTCGTTCTAATGAAGAACTTTGGGTCTCTTTTTCCGTGCTAACCCGGCAGTAAAGTACAGCCGTTCGTTTTTTATTCATCATTTTCCACTTCTCGCAATTTCAATAGAATTGGTGGGCTTCGTATTGTCACCCACTACTGGTATAACGAGCGATTTCCCTGCAACAATATTAACGCTATGTAATTCGTTCTCGGCTTTCACTAGTTTAATCCAGTCATCCGTACCCATTTTACCACGGTATTGTTCGGCTAACGACCATAAGCTATCGCCATGCTCTATATGAATTTCAGTGTACGTAATATCTCCAGGATCAGTTATAAAAAGATAACTTGCAAATAATAAAATTACGCCCAATAAAATTGAAATATGTGTATTTTTTTTAAACCAATTCATGCATCATATCCCCTTTTTTAGAATGTTTGTTCGGAATGTATGTTCTTATGATAAAGCGAACAAACGTTTTTGTCAAACACTTTTCGAACCTATGTTTGCATAAGTGTTCGCATTCTGCTATACTATCTAGTAAGAAGAATGATATGAAAAAAAGAGGTGAGCAATCATGAAAAAAGTTTCGAAAAGACAAGAAGACATACTGGCGTTTATCAAAGAAGAAGTACGCGCAAAGGGCTATCCACCATCTGTACGTGAGATTGGTGAAGCAGTTGGACTTGCATCAAGCTCAACAGTTCATGGACATTTAGCTCGTTTAGAGCAAAAAGGCTTTATTCGACGAGATCCTACTAAACCGCGTGCAATTGAAATTTTAGAGCCTGAGGATTCAATTCAAAAGCAAAGTGTTATCCATGTACCACTTGTAGGGAAGGTTACTGCTGGATCACCAATTACAGCGATTGAAAATATCGACGAATATTTCCCTTTACCGGATATTTACGGGACAAGCGAAGATCAGTTATTTATGTTAGAAATCATGGGTGAATCGATGATTGAGGCAGGAATTTTTGACGGGGACTTAGTCATCGTCAAGCAAAAAGCTACAGCCGATAACGGTGATATCGTCGTAGCCATGACCGAAGAAGACGAAGCAACTGTCAAACGCTTCTTTAAAGAAAAAAATCATTTCCGCTTACAACCAGAAAACGCTACAATGGAACCGATTATTGTAGACCAAGTTTCGATTTTAGGACAAGTTGTCGGCTTATATCGCCGTGTACATTAATGCATTCTTATACTAATTCCACGACAAAAGAGAAGCATTCACTATGCTTCTCTTTTATATAACATGCTCGCTTTAACGAAAGCTGAAAAAAGTTTTTGCGCAGCAATATCTCCTACAATTGCCTGTTCTTCTGGGTGCCACTGAACTGCCAGACAAAACGGAAATTCTTCATGGACCACTGCTTCGACTAGACCGTCACTCGATTTTGCTGCAACGACTAGCTTCTCCGCTAAGACATTTACTGCTTGATGATGAAAGGAATTAACAGCAATTTTTTCTTCTTCAATAATTGTTTTTAACAATGTATGGGGTGTTATGTGAACATAATGTGTGGCAACACCACGAGCAGCTTGTTGTGCATGTTTTAGCAGCTTACTACTATGATATTCACTATCAACATCTTGGTATAACGTTCCACCCAATGCAACATTGAGCATTTGAATACCACGACAAATTCCGAATATCGGCATTTTCCTTGTAAAGGCTGCGTTAAGTAAAGCCAGCTCCACCTTATCTCTTTCTGGGTGTATCTGTCCTAGCTTTGGCAAAGGTTCAGCACCAAATTCAAATGGATGAACATCGTGCCCACCCGATAAAAGTAAACCATCCGTTAACGATAGAATTTGTGCCGCATCTTCCTCTACCCCCAGCGGAATAATAAGTGGGATGCCACCAGCTTCAATAATGCTATTGCTATAGGCTACATTTAATCTCGATGATAAATCTTCTTCCGCAAACGCCGTTATACCTATAATTGGTTTCATCTATCTATCTCCTTCCTTACCATAATCCTACATACCACTGTACTATGACATTTCCATAGAAATACACTATAACCGCCGCTAGTGCGATGGAAGGGCCAAATGGAATCGGCGTTTTTCTACCTTGCTGCCGCACTTGAAGCACAATTATACCGACAACCATTCCAATGAAGGCTGCTATAAATAATGTCAATAGTGTGTTGATTGTCCCTAATACAAGGCCAAGTAAAAAGAATAATTTTATATCGCCGCCACCTATCCCGCCACGCGACACAACTGCGATACTATATAATATGCCAAAGCCAAAGACAGCACCTACAATACTATCCCACCACGGCGTTAAAGGTGCTAGCATACGCCCAATCACTAATAATGGCAAAAAGCACAAGAGCACTTTATCCGGCATAAGCATATAGGCAATATCCGATACAACAACAATCACCAATAATGAAATTAATAATAAAGCTACGATAAATTCTTCACTAAATCCAAATTGCCAATACGAAAAGGTAAATAATATCCCTGTTAACAGCTCCATTAGCGGATAAATCCATGAAATTTTTTGCCCGCAGCTACGACATTTGCCTCTTAAAACTATATAGGACAATACCGGTATTAAATCTTTAGGCGTCAATTGCCTCTGACAGGTCGTACAGTGTGATGGTGGTTGGATTAGCGACTCCTTCATCGGCACACGTAAGCCTACCACATTAAAAAAAGAACCAAATACAAGCCCAAATACGAATACAAGTATTGTATAAGCCATTTCCATTTTTATTACCTCCTAAACTAACATAGCGCTTATTGTCCATTATCAAAAGGTTGTGACCCCGACGGTCGCGGAAATAGTAAACTCTACATTTTTCTGGTGTTTCTGACTCGTGTTTGAATTCAATACAAGTGAACTGTAATGATAAAATTCTACAGCTTCTATCCATGTTCCTGTTACCTTCATATAGAAATGGCACGTCTTTGGGGCACTTTTTTATGGACAAAAATTTTCACGGTAAAATAAAAGACCATTTACTAGTCACACTAGTAAACAGTCTTTATTTTTATTTCCTCAACAATCGGCCAGACAGTAGCATGCCGATGCCACCGATTGAGATGAAAAGTATTGCACGTATTAATAAATCGAGTGCGGATAAGTCAAAGAAAATTAGTTTTATAAAGGCGATGGCTAATATGACAAAGCCGGAAAGTCGCAGTATTCGTAAGTGACGTACCACGCCGAGCCATAATGATAGGCTTGCCGTTAGGAATAACGTAATTGTTGTTAGTGCAATGCTAAGCTTCCAATCTAGTAAGTCGTTATAAGCAAGTTGTGACACAAGACCACATACTGCTAGCATCGCACTTACTACACCTACACTAACAATGGCATCTAAAAATTTCGGCATATAGTCTTGATAGATTCGATAAATACGTCCCTTCATGAGCAAATCAAGGATGATGGCCTTAATCGTAGCAATGAAGGTTAACCGTGTCATAATATTGAGCCATTCAATCCCTTGTATATTAGAAGGAATAATGCTTAACATAAATGTAAATAACAAGAATAATACAGTCAGCACTGGCGTTAATGCCCGCCCTTTAAATGCTACTGGTAGCAACAGTGACCCTACAAACAACAATACAATGCTGATACTCATTAGATGCGGGGTATTACTAGGACTTACAATATAAACACTATCCAACTTACCTATATAAGCGATAAAGTAACTAGCTGTAATAACTGCTAATAAATCAAGCACATATAAATCTTTCATCCATTTCTCAAAGGCATTTAATGTTTCTTTACGACGTAATGCATACATATAAATAATGAAGAGATATACCCCTGGCATCAATAAGGTGAGATGTTCTATACTAAAAAATGGGGTTGGCTCGTGTATAACAAAGCTAACAATCAGTGCCACGAAAAACCCTATTGAACTGACAACTTTCATCACACTTACTCGAAGTCGTAAGCTCATCATAACGCCTGCAAATAGTATGAATGGAAGAAGTAAATCATCCACTTTTTCTGGTAGATTCATAATCAATAGCGTATTACAAAGTGTAATAAATGCGAGTGTTACGGCACTATCAAATGCCTCCTGCCATTTTTGCTTATAGCCATAACCCGCTATAACTATAAATAACATACATAATCCAAACAGTAGGAGCTCTTTATAGTCAAGTGGACTACTTATCAAGTTCATCATTAGTAAGCTAAAGACCCCTAAACTAAATTGCAATCCAACATAAATGTGCTTCCATTTCGATTCAGCATTATACAAGCGACACCAACTCGTGTAGAAAATAGCAAGTGTCATAAACAAACCTAATGCAAACATTCCTTGGTTATCATTATTCATAAAGGCGACAATACCAATTGCCAAAATTGAGAAAAAAGTAGCGACATACAGCGCAATCTTTTGTTTATGTTGCAGAATAACAAATTGCAACATTGTAAACAGGACAATGACAAAGAATAATATAATGTATGTGCTAAAATCCATGTATTCTAGTAAATACGGTAATAACAATGAGGTAAAGGCGACAAATAAAGTAAGCACCTCATTTTTCTTTAGATAGCTGATGGCTATGCCATAGCCAATGAATAGGATGGCAATAAACAATGCTAATGTTAAACCTAATACATCATATAGCATAGCACCAGCAGCAGTAGTTAATATACCTACGATAAATGCCCCTCCATATAAGGAAATGGTTACGGCTGGTGACCCTAGCTTTCTACGTTCTACTACATAGGCTATGGTTGCTAATGCGATGGATAATAAATAAGCGAGGATGATTTTCACCTCATTTGATAAGTAGCCATAATCACTAACTAGTTTTAACCCCCATAACACGCCCAACACTAAAATAACCATAAATACTTTCGGAAGCGCCCACATAATTTGCTCCTCGATTGAACGCCCTTGTTGTACATTTGTTTTCGGTGTTGGGATTGGCGGAGTTGGTGGCGTTGGCTTTGTTTTTAAGGTTGGTAAGGCTGATTGGACAGTGATGGATTTGTTCATGTTTTGTATCGTTGTTTTTTCTTGTGACTGTTGGTGCTTTAACTCATCCATTTCTCGGCGTAACACTACCATCTCTTTTTCTAGCCTAGCAATTCGCTGCTCCATTTCTAGCGACAATTCATCATCCCCCTTAGCAATTAGAATTTTCTTACATTATATCATATTCACTTTTATTGTAAAATTACACTTTACATAAATATCATTAAATTTTATCGAGGTTTTCGATACATTAAGGCACGTTCACTATCACTAGTACCACTCGTAGTCGGATCGACAACAACCCCCATTAAAACAAGAATCGATAACACTGTATTCAAAATGGACGTTAGTTGCTCACTCATTGCACTTGTTAAATCATAACCAAACAAGGCACCCACTTGTTGAGCGAGTAGTAACAGCATGGAAAATAAAGCTAATAAAAACGGCTTATGCATGAATCGAATCTTCCAGTTAATTCTCATAATTGCTCACCTCCCCCCCTCCTCACCACAGTATATGCACCACGTCACTTGACACATATGCAAAAATATAGCTTTAACGAGGAATAAATGAATGCTTCCTCCCAAATTGTCATTTCACTTTCTATCAACAATAGGCGCTAACGTATCGAAAATTTACATGGATTAATCGGTGATTTACACCGACTTATCAGCGCTTACAACCTTTTCTATGAACTAAAAGTTACAACTTCACATACTATAGAAAGGAACTATTTGATAAAGGGGATGTCAAATGTCTTGTAGGGAAAGACCCGATGTGTGGGACGAAGATGGAAGAGATATTGAGCGTTGGGAAAATGACGGTGGTCGAAGTAATTTTACGAAATACTTCTAAGCGGCTATATAACGGTTTCCAAAATCCTGTAAAAAAAGCAGGCTGTCCTCTAAATGACTAGGACAGCCCGCTAAACATTACCATATATCAATATGATTTAAAGTAACAATGGAAATCGGTGCTTCCGATAACTGCTTGGAACACAAGGCAACGATATGAAAATCATCTAAATCAAATAATTGAAAGCTATACTTCTGTGACAATTGGTTGCTTTCAAACAGTTGTATTGTTTCGGGTTGAATGCAAAACGAAAAAGAATCAAGGGGAATAGTCAATCCTTTTCCCTCAGCTTTTACATAACTTTCTTTCAATGTCCAAAGTTTATAAAAATACTGTATTTGTTTGTCTTTTGGTTGACTTAAAATATCTTGATACTCACTGCTTGTAAAATACGCTTTTGCAATGTCCATTTCTATCATTGCTACTTGTTCTATATCTATTCCAATAGGCGTATCACTCACTGCACATACAACCCAGTCACCTGAATGCGCCAAATTAAAATGAATATGGTCGAAATTTTGAAGGCTAGGCTTACCATATTCATTGATAGTGAAATGAATATGGTCATTTGTCATGCCAAAGTCTCTCTTCAAAGAATGACGTAAAAGAACTTCTGCCAATATAGAGCGCTTTTTATCTTCATCAAAGTGGAATTTGCTTACTTTCTCTTTTCTTTCAGCAGAAATCCCTAGCTCAAATTGTTGGAAAATATCTTGATACGCTTTTTCTGTTATTTTTATTGCATATTTATATATCATCATTGTGCCCCATATAAATTTTAATCTGCTGGTCTTTGGATTTCACTTTATAGTATAATTTTGCAACAAGAAATACAAAAGCGTTAATTACTTGGCCATCTTCTCTTCATCCTTGTTGCTATAAGTATCGGTACTTTCCACTATCCATTTCATAATGCTTTCTTCTCTTTCCTTAATATTGTCAACCTTCGCATCAAATTTATTCATTTTCTTAGAAGCGACAATTTTTCCATCTACCATAAATAGAACTCTTTCAGTTTTTGCCGCAACTTTTGCATCATGTGTTACCAGCATTACTGTTGTTCCTTTTTTATTGATTTCTGTTAAAAGTGACATAATCTCTGTCGCTGATTTAGAATCTAATGCGCCTGTCGGTTCATCTCCAAATATAATATCTGGATCATTAATTAATGCCCTACATATCGCGACCCTTTGTAACTGCCCCCCTGAAGCTTGATTAATATTATTATTTTCAAGCGCTGCAATCCCAGTCATTTCTAATAATTTTTTTGCTCTTTTATATACTTTATTTTTATCTGCATCTTTGGATACAAGCGCAGGGAACATAACATTATCAATTAACGAGAGGTTTTTTAAAAGATTTATATTTTGGAATATAAAACCCATATTATTTAATCGGATCTTTGCTAGATTTTCTTCTTTTAGTTTGCCGATTTCATTCCCTTTAAAAAGTACATCGCCAGAGGAAATTCGATCCATACCACTTACATTATATAAAAGTGTTGATTTTCCACTTCCCGATGGACCCATTACGGCAACAAATTCGCCCTCTTTAATTTCTAGATTTACATCTTTTAAAATATGCAGTTCATTGTTTTTTCCTAATTCTACTATTTTGTTAATTCTTGTCGCCTCTAAAATGTTATTCATATCTATTCCTCCATTGCATCGTCTTTCTACTTCTTAACCCTTTAAAATAACAGATAAATCATCTTTTACAGTTACTTTACAGCACACAGATATCGTAATACCAACTACTACTATTAATGCTAAAGGACATAGTAGCCAAGTCTGCCATGCAACGTTTACTAACTCTATTTTCGCAGCGCCCATAGAAGACATCCCCATACTTACAAGATACTCTCCTAAGTAATTTGAAACTAGTACACCTAAGAAGATTCCTACTATTAGTACTAGTAGTGTTCCTGCCATATATTGTTGTTTAATATTATTGGCTGTTAGACCCATACTTCGCATAATAGCGATTTGAGACATATCTTTTGATAATAACATTCTCAGGAATAGGGCTGTAATTAAAACAATAATGATTAATGAAATGGCAATTCCACCGATAACAACCGTGCTCATTTGACCAATAATATTGCCAAGTGTTTGTTGCGTATATTCTTTAATATCATTGACCTGTGCAGAGGCATATTGACTTTGATAATATTCCATTTTTTCCGGAATATTGACATCTTTAGCCACATCCATGTTCACTATATACCAAAGAATCGCATTTTCGTTTAGTTCAAGACTTGTTGTTGCCTTTGCCGTTTTCCCGCCATTTGTAATATCTTGATAGATACCACTTACTGTCATCTTCTTTTCTGCTCCAGCAACCTTTACAATTACCGTATCTCCGACTTTTTTATCTAAGCCATCTTTAGAGGCATTCGCATAAGATAGAGCAATTTCTCCATCCTCTTTCGGCGCATTTCCCTCCAAATAACTTAGTGGAAATACTGAAAAATCACCGGTTTCAATATTTATATAATCCCATGCACCTTCTGCATTTTTAACCTGAAACGAGCCTGTAATATAAGCAGCGTATTTTTCAATATCTGGATCATTTGCTAACTCTTCTTGCAATTTTTTATAATCTTCTGAAATCGTATCTGTTTTTCGAAGGTCAATCCTCATATCAGATTTCCCTACACCCATATAAGTAGAAAATTCTGGTGAATTCATTGTGTTATATACACTTATTGGAAGGATGATAATAAATGTACAGATAACAAATATAACGATAAGTAATCTATATAATTTGAAACGCTTAAATACATCTCTAATACCCATATAAATATTGGTACTGAAAAATTTATTTTTTAACAGGGAGAAGCTATATTTTTTATTCTTACCACGTTGCATAATATCTGAACGAAGTGCTTCTACAGCAGAAATCTTATCAATTCTTTTTAGCACTTTCTTGAAATACAGCGTAATGATGAAATAAACAAATAATGGAGCTATAAGGGAAAGTACATATTTCAAGTTACCTGATAAATCAGAAGATATGTAAAGTCTCATATTCCCCGTAAACAGATTAACAACTACAAAGGACAGTAAATATCCCACAATACCCGCAACTACAGATATAGCTCTATACTTATTAAGATATACCTTTTTAATATCTTTCTTAGAGATTCCGATCGCTTTCATTACACCGATCTCTCTTAAATCCTCATCAATCGTTGCTAAGAATGTAAGTCGAATACAAAGCGCAGCAATAATAATAAGCAAAATACTAATCAGTATAATAACCATTGCTACAATCGTATCTGACATTGCATTAAATATTAAGAATATTTTCCCACCAACTGTAGGTCCATTTGCTGGAAGACCTGCATCAATATATGCTGTCTGAACAGCTTGAGCATCGCCAGTTTCATGTAGTTTGAATTGAATTAAATATTCGCGTTCGCCTACTTGATTTACCAACATTTCATTATAATCAGATTGATTGATAACAAAACGTTTGGACGAAGTAAGCGAAGAATTCATCTCATAATCTCGGGCATAATCTGAAATGGTAAATTCCTTTTCATAATCGCCTCTTTTCACCGTAATCGTTTCGCCAACTTTTAAGTCATATTGCTGCATAAAGTAAATAGGAACTGCTACAGTACCTTCTTTTACGTCCAACTTGTTGTTGTTTAGATCCAATATATAGTCAAAATTTTTATTTTGAACAACAAATGATATGTCCTGTACAGTACCTGCCATTGTATTGTTGTTTCCAAAATGTATATTGTTTCCATCTAAAGTGAGAAGAACCATCGTTTCCTGCATTGCAATATGTTCACGTTGTTCTTCTGTAAATTTATCAATATCCCGCTGATTATAATCTCCTGCATGCATCTGCGTGATATCAGCCGGGTGTGCTCTTTCTTGCAGTTCTGACATTGACTGCGTTAAATTTGCAATGATATTTGTTGCACTAGCTCCTAAAATTACTGCCATCGTTATAAATACAAATATTGTTGCAGTAACAATTTTCTTTCTGTAGCAATCATTCTTTACCATTTTCAGAAACAAAGCTATTCCTCCTTCATCTAACTACACGACGTACCTATTTATTAAATTCTTCTTATTGAACTGACTGCCCAGTTGGTATTAGCTCAGTATCTTTTTGTTTTTCCATTTCTCGAATACCTTTAGATTTTGAAACGAATAATGCCGTAATTATTAGCCCTACTCCAGAAAGAATGATTAAAAAACCAATTCCCCTAGTTTCACCAGTACCTATAATTTTTCCAACAGTATTTGCTAGAACGCCACCTTCAACTAATGCTGGGTTAAATACGTAATCGGCCAGAACACCTGCAATAACGTAAGCAACGACGAAACCTATTTGTGATATTAAAGAAATAAGTCCCCATGCTCTACCTTGCTTCTCATTGTCTATCGATTTTCGTATTAAAACATCAATACATGTCGTTGCAAATGGCAATGAAGCAAAGAATAAAAATCCGGAAATAATAATAACTGGGATACTTGTTGTGGCGCCGAATCCCGCCATCGTTATACCAGATACAATAAAACTAACGACCATTACCTTTACAAAATTTCTTTTGATGATTCCCGTACCGATTAAAATACTGGATACCATCATACCGCATGCTACAACTGTCTGAAGTATTCCGGTTGTTTTCTCACTCGCAAATGATAAAATCATCGGTTTTGATAGTACTTGAATAATCCCCATATAGAACATTAAAACAGAGACCAGTACTATAAGAAGCATAACCCCTTTTGATTCCACAATAATTTGCCAGCCTTCTTTTAAATCTTTGAAAAAGTCTAAATCTTTTTTCTCCAAAGGCTTTACCGAAAGAGATTTTCTTACAAAAAGAATTGTGGAAACTGTTATAACAAGTGTCAAAATATCAATGATAATAATTAATTCCATACTGTAAAATGCTAAAATTAGACCACCAATAATTGGTGAAATCAAAAATTTAGAAGAGGAAGCAATCCCCACCATACCACTTGCCTTTGCATATTCATCCTCTGATAGTAAATCCGTTAGTGTTGCTTTATACGCTGGATCTAATAATGATGCGAAGGCTGAACTAAATCCTACACAAAGACAGATTTGCCACACTTGAATATTTCCTGTATTCATTAGCACTAATAACAAAACGAGTCCCAACCCTGAGACACAATCACCAATAATCATAAGGAGTCTTCTGTCAAATCGATCTGCAAGAACTCCTGCAGCCGGACTGAATAAAATCATGGGTAGTAGCGCTGCCATCTCAACCATAGCAACATCCAATGCGGATTTCGTAAGTTGCCAAACGTATACGCCAAGACCAAAGGCAGTCATACCAGTACCGATATTAGATATCAGCTCCCCCATCCAGATGACCAAGAATTTTTTAAACCCTGCATCTGTCTTTACGTCATTCATAATTCGAGTCCTCCTTCTTTTAAAAATTCACTCCAATATTATTTTACAATTTTATCCGTTAAATAACACATATATATTTGAAATTTTTTAATTTTTTTCCATAATCTAATACTTTTCCATAATCTAATACTTTTTCATATGTAAAAACAACTTCGATTTCAGTTTCTCATTTTCAAGTTTTATTGTTATGCAAGCATCCCTCTTTTTATTTCCGTAAAGCATTCCTCTTTCCGTCTGCGACACTCTGTTTATACAAGGTGCACTATTCAATTCCCAGATCTAAAATTCCTTAGACCTGGGAAGAACAGTAACTACTTGCCCTTAAGTTCTAACACTTCTAAGTTAAGAAACTGATTAATGTACTCGACAACTTCCTTTTCGAAATTATGAATAAACATATGCTCTGCATTTTCAATAGAAGTTACATTTAAATCTTGAACAAGGTAATCATTCCACATGATCGCTGAACGAATATTCTCTGATTTATCATTTTCTCCCCATAACAAATGTGTTTCGATATCAATTTTTTTGTATGGCGCTTTTGCTGAAGATTCTAAAATGCCATAATCAGCGCGAAATATGGGAAGCATAATATTCATTAACTCTTTGTCTTGTAATACAGCCTCTGGCATACCACCATAAACCTGTATTTGCTTTATCAAGTCCTCATTACTAAACTTGCTATACTGTTTATTTGCAAAACTGGATGGTGCAACAGAAGCAGATAATATTAATGTTTTTGGAAGAACTTTTTCCTGGTTTTGAAACATTCTTTCCAACAAAAAATATGAAACTACGCCACCCATGCTATGCCCCAAAAATACGCTTCCTGGGCGAATAATCTTTGATATCTCCTGATAATATAACGAAATTAGCTCATGAATATCACTAATTAATTCAAGTTGAGAACCAAAATGTCCAGGAGGATTCGCCACCCATATTTCAACATCCTCTGGCATTGCACGCACAATTTCATTGAATGAGTTGACATAGCCTCCTAGATAAGGAAAACAAATTAACTGCCCCTTACTACCTTCTTTGGATTTGAAAAATGTTTTTAGCTCCATCATGATATTTCTCCTATTTCACCTAAATATTATGCTCCAATCCCAACATATTCGGGTAATACTTGAAGCTTTTGTTCAATATTTCTCTTCTTCGTAAGGAAATGCATAATAACAACAGATATTGCGAAAAATGCAATCTGCAATAATTGAACTTGTGCATTAAAGTAATATAACTCCAGTCTCGCACCTGATGAAATGAGCCAGAATAATAAAACGTAAAAGAGTAGATTTCCGTTTGTCGCATTAAACATATAACTAATAAAAATAAGGAATAACATTAATTGAATAACGTACAATGGGAAGATAGCTGCCAATTCAAATGATGTAATTACATAACCTGGTAATACATAGATGCCGAATATAAGACCTGTTATCACACCCGCTTTTATATTACTGTTATATTTTTTCTGAAGATACGGCATTAAAAACCCGATCCAGCCAAGTACTCCACCAAGAATTCCTGCTTCTTCAAACAGATTTTTAACTACTTCTATGACCATTTGCTTAAAAGTTAATGTCATCTCTGGTACTTCAAAACCAACAGCAATGGAACCATAATGAATACTACCTACATAAAGAAGAAACAAACCGATAATGATTGGAAACCATATCAAATCTTTTTTTCTAGGAATAAACTTAGAAAATAGATTTTTGATCGCCTCAAAGCCGCCCATTAACCAATAAACAAATAAACCTGCAATGGATGGCGAATACAAAGCGATCATAACAATCGGGTTCGTAAAGGACGTTTCACCAAAAAGTTTTGTAAAAAAATCATTAAAAATCATAGATGCCGATGCAAGCCCCCAACATAAGCCAAATGTAATAATTAAATAAATCGTTAAATATTTATTTTTCATTGTGATACCCTCCCTTGTTCGCTTCTTTTTTCTACAATAGTTCTAAATTTTTTCTCATCAATTCCAATAACATCTTCAAATTCAATGTACAGGTGGTCACTATCGTAATTTAATGTTACAGACATACGGGCAAGGCTGTTTTCAGTATTGTTATGACTAAATGCTTGTTTCTCATCCGCTTTAACAAATCCTTGGAAATTATAGAGGATGAAATTACAGTACTGTTTATCATTGAAATAGTATTTTCTAAGGAGTTGATTTAATTTTGGATATGCCTTACTAAATCGTTCTTCCCCCAGTAATGCGAGATAATTGATGGAATGCTCTTTACAAAGCTGAATGGCCGTTTCAACTGATGTTTTATTTCCTTTTTCACTAATAATCGGTACAATATCTAAAAACTCGCCTACGCTATTATAAAAATCCTTCCCCTGATAACTTCTCGCATACTCCAGCATTACAAAGGGAATGACTTCTGTATTTGTGTAATCTCTTAAAATATCAGATACAAAATCAAACGCATACCACCAAATATCTAAATGCTCTATATCTGATAAAGGAATGATAATTTCTATATTATTTTGTAAGGTTGCGTTACCTTTTGGTTGTGCCATTACCTTACGATTATTTTCACTCCACTTCACCAAATGAAATTTTTCAATTAGCTCCTTCTCACTAATCCCTATTGGCCCTTGGTTTAGCACATCAACATACTCTTTAAAACTTGGAATAGCTGTTTCGATGCTCGTTGTACCTTTTAATCCTTGTTCAATCTGGGATTTGATAATCTCGGCACTCATGCCATCGAAAATTAAATGATCAGCACCCCAGATAATAAGATGTCTCGTATCACTTTCTTTTAGTACACACATTCGCCATAGTAGTTCATTATTTGAGTAGGTTCTTAAAAGTATTTCTTCACTAAGCTTATTGATGATAGTTGTTTTTACACTCTCGGTATACATAGATATATCTACGTATGTAAGATAATTACTCATAATGGTTTCTAATTTGAGTACTTCATGTTCACACCATTTCTTTTCGCCATTGGTTTCCACTAATGAACAATGCAGCAACTGATTGTTACTTATTACGTTTGCAATAGTATTCTTTATTCTATTTTTCGAAATTATTCCATCGAAATGGTTTATAAATCCACTATAGTTCGACCCTTTTGACATATGACCTTTCTGAATTGGAGATAGAGAAAATGCCATTACCGTATCAGATGCTGCGATAATGTCGGAGAGACCTTCAATACGAGCGGTCACATTCTTTACAAGACTAGTAATTTGTTTCGCATTTAATGCTATATTTTTGCTTGTACTTATTTTATCAATCCTAGGCGGCGATACTTCCGCAAGCGGTTCTATCGATGCAGCAATTTTTTCTGCTGTCTGGTACTGGAAAATTTCATTTATCTTGAGGTCCACACCTTTGTTTGACAATGCCTTCACTAATGCAATGGCTTTAATTGATTGACCACCGAAATGGAAGAAGTTATCTTTCAATCCAAATTCCTTGACATCCAGTATCATCTGCATTGTTTTCAGAATCGTTTTTTCTAAAGGTGTTCTTGGCTCATCCTGCACTATAACTTTTTTAGAATATTGTTCAGCGTTTACAAGCGCTTTTCGATCAACTTTTCCGCTAAAGTTGAGAGGGAATTCTTTTAAGACCACAAATTTAGACGGTATCATATATTCAGGTAATCTATTTTTTAAATGATTGCGCACATAATCGCCATCATATTTTTCTATATGATGATTTTCATTCACCGTATAGTAAGCTGTCATAGATAATGTGTCTAGATGATCCCTATCAGCAGTAACAATGACATTTTTTATTCCATCAATATTTTTAATATGTCTCTCAACTTCTCCAAGCTCGACTCTGAATCCTCTTAGTTTTATCTGAAAATCTTTGCGACCTAAAAATACAAGTTGGCCTCTGCTGTTCCACATCACTTTATCGCCGGTACAGTACACTCTTTTACCGCCTACTGCCTCAAGGGTAATAAATTTTTCATTTGTAAGGTCTTCTCTATTTAGATACCCTACTCCTACCCCATCTCCACCTAAACATAATTCACCTGCAACGTTCATCGGTACCAACTGTTTCTTTTCGTCCACAACATAAACTGTTGTATTAGACAATGGAATACCAATAGGAATAATTGAAACATCCTCTATATCATCTATCGGGTAGTATGTTGCAAATACTGCCGATTCGCTTGGACCATAGGCATTAATCAGCTTCCCTTTGCCAATTTGATTTACTGTTTGTTGCGCATGTGTAAGCGAAATCTGCTCTCCCGCTACAATGATTTTACGTACATTCTTTAAAAATTCGACCTTCCCGTCAACTAACATATGGAATAAAGCGGTTGAAATACAAAAAACACTAATTTCCTTCTGCTCTATAAATTCCGCTAGCAAAGGAATATCAAGGGAGGTCTCTCTTGGAATAATGACAAGATTAGCACCATTTAGTAAAGCGCCATAAATATCAAATACAGAACAATCAAATACATAATTAGATATCTGCATAATGCGGTCATTTTCATTAATATCAATATAGTTCGTATTCTTCACGACACGAACGACATTTTTATGCTTAATTAATGTTCCTTTCGGTTTACCTGTAGAACCGGACGTATAGATAACATAAATCAAATCATCGCTATTGAAATATTGCGATGTATGGCTAGATTCTATGCCGATATCGTGTTCTCTATTAAGTGTATTTTCATCTTTATCAATTAAGAATTTTTCAATTTCTACACTTATTTTATCTTCCAAAGAATAATCTGTAATAATTACTTTGCTTTGGCAATCCTCTAGAATATAATCAATTCTTTCTTGAGGAAATTTAGGATCAATCGGCACATAGACAGCACCAAGTTTCATAATGCCCAACATACTAACAATTTGCATATAACCGCGGTCTAGAAGTATGGCCACCTTATCTTGGTATACAACATTTCGGTCTTTAAGTTTTTCAGCTAACTGATTGGCCATATTATTTAACTGTTTGTAAGAAATTTTATCTTCCAACCATTCAATAGCAATAGCATTTGGCGTATCTCTAGCATAGTCTTCAAAAATAGATAACACTGTTTTATGTGCTGGATAATCCGTAGTCGTTTGATTTACTGTTTCAATAAGCCAGTTCCGCTCTTCCACAGTCATCATATCAATATCTTTAAGCTTTACGTTTACATCCTTTAGCATTTGCGAAATGATATAAATGAGTCGCTCGCCCATGACACGAATCGTATCTTCTTTATACAAAGCTTTTGAATAGTCAATATCCATATAAAATTGCTGATTCTTTTCTTCCAATGTAAAACTAATATCAAATTTCACATTAATTTCGTTATTTTCATATGGTGTTAAGGAAAGTCCTTCAATATTGACCTCATCCGTACCAATATTTATGTAATTAAACAAAATATCAAATAACGGATTTCTAGATACACTCTTTGGTATACCAAGTTCCTCCACTAGCAATTCAAACTGACAATCTTGATTATCATAAGATTTGACTAGCTTATTTTTTGTATACTGAAGAAATTCTTCTAGTGGTGTATCTTCATCAAGCTCACTTTTAATAGCCAAAGTATTAACAAACATACCGACAATCGATTCTAATTTTGCGTGGTTTCTGCCTGAGATAACGGTACCAATGACAATATCTCTTTGGTTTGTATATTTCCAAAGCATTATATTAAGGGCTGCCATAATAAACATATATGGTGTGATTCCATGCTTCTTAGTGAAAGCAAGTATTCCTTGATTTAGATTATGTTCAAAAGAATAGTGAATTTGACCGCCATCATAGCTTATAAATTCTGGTCTGTCATAATCGGTATACAAATCTAGTACTGGAACACCTTCTTTAAATTCATTTTTCCAATATTCCAGTTGCTTTTGCACTTTTCCACTGTTATAAAAATCGTTTTGCCATTTAGCAAAATCTTTATATTGAATCTCTAAATTTGGAAGCTCCTCACCCTGATAAATGAGCCCGATTTCTTTTAGCAGGATATCTAAAGAACTCTGGTCTGAAATAATATGATGCATATCCAGAACCATTACATGCTCTTCCTCATTTAAGCTAATAAAAGTTACGCGCAATAACGGTGCATTTTCAAGGTTAAATGGCTTTAAATTTGCTGTTATCGCTTCTTCTAACCGCTCTTTTTCAACCGTTTGAAACTTCACTTTGAAATCGACATTGTCTTCAATAATTTGAACTATTTCACCATCGACCATGTCGAACCGAGTTTTGAATGCCTCATGTCTTTCGACCACTTTAGAAAAGCATTGTTGGATTTTAGTATGCTGTAATTTTCCTTTGACATGATAGACGGCTGCAAAATTATACGGGATTGCATCCTCAACTAATTCGTTCATTATGTACATTCTCTTTTGCGCAGAGGATGTTTCATAATATTTCTGAACGCCAAGCTTTTCAATTACATCTACTGATTTTTGATCTAAATGAGCATCAATATATTTTTCCATTTTGCCAAATGTTGAATGAATAAATACGTCAGACACTGGAAATTCAATTTTTAATGTTTCCTTGATTTTAGAAGAAAGCATAATTGCATTCAGTGAATCTCCACCCATTTCAAAGAAATCAGTTGTTTTCTGGATATCCGTTATACCAATTACTTCTTCCCAAAGCTTCCTTAATACAACAGCAGGATCGAGTTGCTCTATTTCATCTTTTTCTATAGCAGAATGTATTGATTTATTACTTGTTAAAGGATTTATGCCATTTACTACGTCACTATCATATTCTTTTTTATCAAAGACATAAGTTGGTAATGCAATTCTTTTTAAAGAAGAAGTAGTAGCACTAAGCGTATCCCAATCAATTTTTATCCCTCTACACCATAGGTCCCCGATAAGACGGTAAACATTATTGATATAGCTATCACTCGGGTTTTCTATCAGATTCAAGACATTTTCATCTTCAACATTTGTCATACATCGTTTTGTAATCGAATTTTCTAAATCACTACTGCCAAGTTTTATGACAAGCGCATCTTCAATATGTTGTTTAGCTTTTATACCAGGCTTTTTTATTAACGGAATTTGTTTTTTTCTTATAGCATATTTTTCATAAATGGCTTCATACGTAGCAAGTTGTCCATATGTTTGAATTATGCTAATCGCATCTCTCAACGTCACTGCACCTGCGCAAACCATTGCGACAAGTTCAGCAATCCCTTCCCCAACTAATGCGGATGGTTGAACGCCAAGCTCCCTTAGCATCTGGACACATGCATATCCACCTAGCAATGCTCTATAACACTTAACTTCATTATCGTCATTTTCAATGCTTCTTACTTTTTCCGCAGTTTGGTGTGGTAACATTTTTAATAGTTGCTCTACTGTACGTTCATAACCTTTTAATAGGGGATAGAGACCTTCTACCGTCCCGCTTTTTCTCCATAAAATATTAACATCTTGTACACTAGGTAATATCAATACTAGATTTTGTTTCCTTTTCCCATTGTTACTGCAGACATGGAAAGTACTACTTTCCATGTCCTTTCTGCTCGTAACAAACACTTTTCTATGTTCTAATGCTCTTCTCCCTTTTTGAAGGGTCCAGGAGGCATCTGCTAAATCAATATGATGGAGTTCCTTTAAATAACTCATCACTTGCGCAGAGGTATTATTTAAAGCCTCCCAACTCTTTGCAGAGAAAGGTAAAATGTATGAAATATTGTCTCTTTGCATGTTGTTCCATACCTCCTTACTTTGGCGCTTCTTCTAAAACAATATGTGCATTCGTTCCACCGATGCCAAAAGAGCTAACTGCTGCTTTTAGTTTCCCATGAGTTGTATCTAGCTTCTTCGCCTCAGTATTGAAATAAAATGGACTGTTGTTAAGATCTAGTTTTTCATTAGGCTGATTAAAATTAATCAATGGTGGTACTACTTTTTTATCAAGCACTAAAACTGTTTTTATAAATCCTGCCACTCCTGCTGCTGCATCTAGATGACCGATGTTTGCTTTTACCGCTCCAATGGCACAGTAATTTTTTTTATTCGTTCCCCATGCCTGTTTTAAAGCTTCTATTTCAATTGGATCTCCTAAAGAGGTTCCCGTACCATGTGCTTCTACAAAACTAATCTCCTCTGGTTTAATACCAGCGTTTCCTAATGCAGATTTAATGACATCTGTTTGGCCCTTAATACTTGGTGCAGTATAGCCAATCTTGTCAATGCCATCATTGTTAACGGCAGAGCCTTTAATTACTGCATATATATGATCATTGTCTTTTAAAGCTTTTTTCAAAGGTTTTAACAATACGACGCCGCATCCGTTCCCAGAAACCGTACCTGAAGAGTCATTAGAGAAAGGTCGACAATGCCCATCTTTTGAAAAAATCATGCCTTCATGCCATAGATAGCCTTCTTTTCTAGGATAGGAAATACTTACTCCACCAGCGATTGCCATATCTGCCTCTCCATTTATGACAATCTGTGCTGCTTGATGGATCGCAACAAGTGACGTAGAACATGCCGTCTGAATGTTCATATTAGGACCTTTTAAATTCAACTTGTATGCAATTCTAGTTGTCAGAAAATCCTTTTCATTGTATGTGATTGCTTCGAATGCATTGATGAGGTCATTCTGGTTGTTCCCAAACTTCGACATCCATAACAGATTGGAACCACTTCCAGCGTACATAGCAATTTTTCCGTTATAGTCGAATGAATTGTATCCCGCATTTTCCAATAGTTCATACGTACATTGATGCAATAAACGTATTTGAGGGTCCATCATGCTAGCTTCCTTATCCGAATAATCAAATAGTTTCGCGTCGAAATATTCAACATCCTTTAAGAAGCCTTTTGCCCTTACATAGTTCTCTTTCTCAAATACTTCTTTAGGAATGCCACTCTGTAAAAGATCATCATCATTAAAGAAATGAATACTCTCTTTGCCATTGACAATATTCTGCCAGAATGAATGAATGTTTTCTGCGTCTGGGAATCGACATGCCATACCGATTACAGCTACATCGTCATTACGAATTTCCTCGGCATTCAACGCTTCAGTTGAATCCTCGAAGGCTTCATCAAAACCGTCATCATCAAAATAATCTTGATCAAATGATAGTTCCTCGGCATTCGTCTCGTTTTGGCTACCATTCTTACCACTTTCCTGTGATAATACTTGAACTAAACCATCGATGGTCGGATATTCAAAAAGCTTCATGACTGGAATCGTTAGCCCTAACTCACTATTAAGCTTGTTATTGACCATCATTAATGTGAAGGAATTCCCTCCTACATCAAAGAAGTTATCATAGATACCAATATGGTCTTTTTGTAAAATCTCTTTCCAAATATTCAGTATTTCACTTTCAAGTACTGATTTTGGTGGCATATTAACTTCAGTTACTTTCTTTTCATCTAAAGTTGCTAATGCATTTTTGTTTATCTTTCCATTCGGAAGGACAGGCATCTTATCTAATTGAATATATTCAGTTGGTAACATATAATTTGGCAATTTTGACTGTAACCATTTTTTTAGCCATAGTGAATCTGTTCTTGCTGCACTAGGAGCATCATCCTTTAGGCAATAATATAATGTCAAATTTTTGTTATAATCTGCATCTTCATCCGCTTTTACTACAACCATATTGACATTTTGATGTTCTAAAGCAGCTTTTTCAATTTCACCTAGCTCAATTCGATACCCTCTGATTTTAATCTGATTATCTAATCTACCAGAAATTTCGATTTCACCATTAGCATGCATTCTCCCTCTATCACCCGTTTTGTAAACTTTAATACCAGGTAAATCTTCTACTAAAGTGAACTTTTTATCTGTTTCTAGCTTATCGTTGTAATAGCCCCTTGCAAGCCCTTCTCCGGCAATACATATTTCTCCATAAACTCCATATGGTTGTAACTGTTGTTCTTCATTTAGAATAAAAATTTGTGTGTTGGCAATTGGCTTGCCGATACTTATATAATCTGAATGTGTAAGGTCTTTTGTAGTTGACCATATAGTTGTCTCAGATGGCCCATACATGTTATAGATACTTGCTAGAGATTTTGATCTAATATCTTTAAGTAATTGAATTGGGAAGTTCTCTCCACCACTTAAAATACATTTCAATTGTGATAATGCCGGTGCAAACGCAGGATTATCGACAAATGCTTTAATTCTTGATACCGTACTTAAAATATGTGTAACGCCATATTTTATAATTTTTTGTGCAGCTAAAGTTGAATCTAGCTGTTCAATTTCATCTGCCATGTATATAGAATGACCTGTGCACATTGGTACAATGGATTCAAATGCAAAAATGTCAAAAGATAATGTCGTTAAGCAAATGACTCTATCTTCTTCATTTCTAAATAGCCTTCTATTGACAATATCGTAGATAAAATTCACGACAGATGCATGATTGACCATAACGCCTTTTGGTTTTCCTGTTGATCCAGAAGTGAATATCGTATAGGCTAGTGAATTTACGTTGCAGGTCACTTCAGGATTTTTAATATTTTGTTCGTGTGCTTCTAATGCTCTACAGTCTATATTGATCCCGTTATAATCAACTGTTCCCACGTTATCTCGATCTACTAGCAATGCCTTTGGTTTACTTAATTGAATCATATGGTCAATTCGCTCTTTTGGATAATTATGATCAATCGGAACATAGGCAGCTCCTGCTTTTAAAATGCCAAGCATACCAGCTAACATATTTTCATTCCTTGTTGTCATAATACCGACTAAATCTTCGTGTTCGACATGTAAGGATAGTAACTTGTGGGCAATTATATTGGCCTTTTTATTCAACTCTCGGTATGTCCAGACTGTACCATCTGAAGTAATCAATGCTGTTTTATCTGGATGTTTATCGACATTTCTTTCAAACATTTTGTGAAGTGTTACTTGATCTGCTAGATCAAGCTTTGTCTCTTCCAATTGTCTTAAGATGTTGTCTTTATCTATAGAAGAAACTACATTCATTTTGCCAATTAGCGTTTCGCTATCCTTTAAGATACTTTCAAGAATTGTCTTGTAATTACTTTGCATTCTCTCCATCGTATCCTCGTTAAATAAATCAGTTGAAAAGTCAATAAAGCAGTCAATGTCTTTATTTTTACTCTGTTGTTGACACGTTAGAACTAAATCATAAGCTGAAGTTTGCGTATCAAATTGGAACGGACTAATTTTTATGCCATCAATATTCAAATCGTGAGTCTCCATGTTTTGGAAATCAAAACAAACATCGAACAGTGCATTGCGATTAAGTGTTCGTGTAATATCCAATTGCTCAATCAAATCATCGAATTGATACTCTTGATTTTTTAATGCTTGAATGGTATTTTCTTTCACTTCGTGGAAGAAATCGATAAACTTTTTCTTTGCCATTGGCTTGTTTCTTATCGCAAGCATATTAACAAACATACCCATGATATCCTTGACTTCATCCGTTGTACGTCCTGCTACCGGTGAACCAATCACGATGTCTTCCTGTCCAGAATATCTTTGAAGCAATACATACCAAGCACTTAGTAACGTCATATACATTGTGGCACTGTTTTTTTGTGCAAACTTTTCCAATCTCTGCGCCATTTCACTTTCAATAGAAAAATGAATTCTTTTTCCTGCGAAAGTTTTGATTGCAGGTCTTTCCTTATCAATCGGAAGCTCCAATACAGGAATCCCATCTTTAAACATTTCAGTCCAATATTTTTTAGATTCTTTTATTTTTTCAGATGCTAGATACTGATTTTGCCATTCTGCAAAATCTTTATAATGCACAGTTAATGGTGGCAACGAAGACACATATAAATCATTAAAATCTTTTGTCAATATTTCAACAGATGTCCCGTCTGCAATAATATGGTGTACATCGAATAATAGGATGGATTTCTCATCTGAAACTGTCACTAATTTTAGTCTACATAAAGGCGCTTTCGATAAATCAAAAGGTCTTATGAAATCCTCAATTAAATCTTTTACTTGATCATCATTGTCAATCAATTGTTCAGTAAAAGTTAATTCCATATCTACATAATCCTCAATCAGTTGGACAACTTTATTATCTTTGATATCAAAGGACGTTCTTAATATTTCATGTCGCATCAATAGCTTTTCAGCAACTTGTCGTACCTTTTCCTCACTTAGTTTTCCTTCTATAATAGTGGCTGAAGGAAGATTGTATGCGGTACTTGTTTTATCCAGCAAATGCAAACTATACATACGTTTTTGCGCGGAAGAAGTATTATAATAAGCAGCTTTTTTTAATGGGACTATTTTATTTTTATTTACAGAATGTCCAGTCAAACTAGCGATATAGGCATTCATTTTCTTTGGTGTCTTATGTTTAAATATTTCAGTAACAGCTATTTTTATACCTGTTTTACCCTCTATCACATTCGAAAGGCTTACCGCTTTTAATGAGTCTCCGCCTAATTCAAAGAAATCCTGATTTTCTGTGATATGTTCAAATCCCAGTACGGATTTATAAGATTCAATAATGCATTCCTCTAAAGAATCCTTGCTTTCAATCGTTGCCGTAATTTGCTCTGAAGCTTCGAGTACTTTTTGCATTTCCGGATTACTTCTCACTGTATTTCCTTCTTGAGCTATTGTAATCGTAATAGGGTATCGTTTTTTCTCGAAATGATAGACTGGTAGCGACACTCTATTGCGGACGTTACTGCCCATAAATTTCTGCCAATTTAGTTTTACTCCAGCACTCCATGCAAGTCCAAGTTTTGCATAAACATAGTCCAAATCATGTTCTTTTTCTATTGCGTGTCGTAAAATATTCAGGAAGATTTGCCCTTCTTTTCTCTCTTTATGCTGTAATGCAAAGGTACATAAAGATCTTCCTCCACCTATCTCGATAAATGCTGCATGCTCATCTTGTAAGATTAATGCTAGGTTTTTATCAAATTGTACTGGGTTTATAATATGTTCTGCCCAATATGTTGGCGTGCACATTTCATTTTCCTTTACCCATTCACCAGTGACATTTGAAACAATCGGAATGGATGGATTGTTAAATTGAAATGCTTTGAGATATTCGCCGAACTCCATTGCGGCATCCTGCATCATATAGGTATGGAATGCATGTGAGGTTTTAAGTATTGTCGCATCAATACCTTTTTCTGACATTATTTTTTCAAATGCCTCTATTTTTTCTTTCGTTCCACCTACGACACAACGATCCGAAGTATTATTTAATGCTAACGATACGCCCTCAATTAGCATTTCTTTCACTTCGTCTACACCTTTCATTACAGCAAGCATGACACCCGACTTCTGCTTCTGCATAATATCTCCACGGGCTCTGACAATTTTTACGGCATCAGCAAGACTCCATACGCCTGCAACTGCTGCGGCTGTCACTTCACCAATACTGTGTCCGATAAACGCCTTTGGCATTATTCCAACATCCATCAATATTTTGGCAAGTGAAAATTCCGTAACAAATAATGCAAATTGACTATATTTTGTCTGATTAACGAGAGAGGAATCGGCATTTCCATAGATAATATCAAAGAATTCATGTTGTTCTTCTTCATTTAGATAGCCGAATATTTCATCAACATACTGGCGGTAACGTTTACCTATAAAGCTGTCTGTTGCGTAATATAATTCTCTTCCGATTCCTTGATATTGGCTACCCTGTCCTGAAAACATAAAGTAAACATGCTTACCTTCGTTAGCTTTTTTAAAATCACTGTCAAGAATTTCTTCTATAAACTCATCGACATTTATATCTCTTCCAAGATGCTCATTCACTACAATGGCTTTTCTATATTTGAAATGCTTTCTGCCCGCCATCAATGTCCAAGCAGCATCGGAACGGTTTATACTTTGATCTGACGCAACATACTTTAGCGTTGATTTTATATTTTCAATTAATGCATTTTTTGTTTTTGCTGAAAACAGGAACAGGTTGGTCTTTTCTTCCTCACCGCTGTTTTTTACAGGCGGTGCTTCCTCCAATACCATATGTGCATTCGTTCCACCAACACCAAATGAATTAATGCCAGCTCTAAGAGGACGGTTGTTGTCATTTTGCCATTCCATGCCATTACTTTGTACAATAAATGGTGTCTCATCGAAATTAATCTTTGGATTAGGATTTTTATAATTTACTGTCCCAGGTATAAATCGATTCTTTAAGCTTAATGCCACTTTTATTAATCCTGTTACACCTGCTGCCGTATCGGTATGACCGATATTGCCTTTTACAGAACCTAAGAGACTGTATCTTTTTTTATCTGTGGCAAATGCTTTTGTTAACGATTCAACCTCAATTGGATCGCCTAATATAGTACCTGTTCCATGTGCTTCAATATAGCCTACCGTTTCGGGGTCGATTTCTGCTCGTTTATAAGCTTCTCTTATTACCTCTGCCTGTCCCTCTACACTTGGCGCAGTAAAACCTGCCTTTTGACTGCCATCATTATTGATTGCAGAGCCTTTAATAACTGCATAAATATGATCTCCCGCTTCAAGTGCCTCATCTAGTCTCTTTAATACAACAATCCCCATTCCATTTGAAAATATTGTACCGCTAGCTTCCGCATCAAATGGACGACAGTGTCCATCAGATGAAAACATCATCCCATCTTGATACATATAACCACCATCATTTGGAAGTTCAACAGTAACACCACCAGCAATGGCTATATCACATTCTCCTAACATCAGTGATTGACATGCTAGATGTGTTGTCACGAGGGTCGTTGAGCATCCAGTAAGGGATGAGAACACAGGCCCTTTAATATTAAATTTGTAAGCTAACCTTGTTGCGAGGAAATGATTCGTACTCATAGTAAATGCTTGATACATATCGCTGTAATTGTCATTATTGCCCAACGCTTCGTTATACCATTGGAAATCATCTGAACCACCGATGAAGATACCCATCTTATCTTCTGTCGATTCTGGATAATATCCCGCATCCTCCAATGCCTCCCATGTTCCTTTGTACAAAAGCCTTAACTGCGGCGACATAAGATTTACTTCGCTCGGTGTATATTCGAAAAATTCTGAATCAAAATATTCAATGTCTTCTACACGACCTTTAGCCTTTACATAATTACTGTTATGAATCATGTCTTCACTAATGCCAAGGTTACGAAGTTCGTCATCATTATAAAAATGGATACTCTCTTTTTCATGTTTCAAGTTATGCCAAAAATCTTTAATATTATCGGCACCTGGAACGTCAATTGCCATTCCAATGATGGCAATATCAGAATAGACTGATTTTTTCTTTCTCTTGAAAAAATTCTTTCTGTCCTGAATTTCTACCTTTTCGTTTTTCATCATGTGCTCAGATAATAGACGTATCGTTGGGAATTGATATAAAACAGTAATAGAAAATTCCATATCAAGTACTTGCTTTAATTTGCTATGTACTAGAATCGCAGCCATGGAATGCCCACCGATTTCAAAGAAATTATCTTCTATTCCTACATGATCAATTTCTAATACCTCTTTCCAAGTTTGAGCAATAATTGTCTCTAATTCAGATTCTGGTACCTGATTAATTTTAGTAGTGTGATGATTATAGGTAGTATCTGCAATAAGTATTTTTCGGTCTATTTTCCCACTACTATTAATCGGCAGTTTCTCCATATGAACAAAGAATGCTGGGATCATATAGTCAGGTACATAATGACTTAAAAATGCTCTTAAATCAGCTACAGGCACTTGTTGTGGAGCAACATAATAAGCGCACAGTACAGGTAAATGGCTGGAAGATTGCTTCGTAACTACTACAGCTTCTAAAATGCCAGCAAACTGAACCATTGCATTTTCAATTTCCCCCAGTTCAATCCGCAATCCGCTAATTTTAACTTGGTGATCCATTCTCCCCATAAATTCGATATTGCCGTCAGGAAGCCATCTCGCCAAATCACCTGTTTTATACATCTTCTTAAACCAAACGGGATCTTTTCTTTCATCGTAGAATGGATTTTCACAAAATTTTTCATTTGTAAGTTCTTCTTTATTGAGATAACCTCGTGCCAATCCTACTCCACTTAAACATAACTCACCAGGTACACCTACCACCTGAAGTTGATTATTTTCGTCAATAACATACCATCGAATTTCATTTAATGGATGTCCAATTGGTACATTTGAAACACGCTCACATTTTTGAATAGAATGATGTGAAGCCCACATTGTACATTCTGTCGGACCATAAACATTTTCAAGATTTACAGCTAGTTTCATGTCAAAAAATTTATCAATTATATCAGCAGTTAATGCCTCTCCTCCAACAAAAATCCATCGTAAGGAGTGTAACTTTTCTTTATTATTTTTTACATTCAACAGTTCTAAAAACACCTTGAGCATGTTTGGTACAAAGTTGATATGGGTTACATGATAGCGATCTATACATTCTAAGATAAGTTCTGGATTTTTCTCACCATCATGTTCTAAAATACACAGTGCACCTTTTCCCATAAACCAGCCATACAGTTCCGTTCCCGAAATATCGAATGAAAAAGGTGTTTTATATAGATAAACATCCCCTTCTTGGACAGGAAAACGTCTCTCCAAATCCATAATGGTATTGACTACACTATGGTTTTCAATCATTACCCCTTTTGGCTCCCCAGTCGAACCTGAAGTATACTCAATGTAGGCCAAGTCAAAAGGATTTAATACAATATTAAGATTGCTATCATCCCCGCTGTATGTTTCATTATCATCAACAAAAATAATTTGTTTATCCTGACAAAAATCATATTGCAAGTCTTTCGATGTAATTAAAATATTGATATCGGCATCGTTAAAAATATAATTTTTTCGATTTTCAGGATAATAATTTTCGATTGGTACATATGCACAGCCCGCTTTCAAAATCCCTAATATAGTAAGGACCATTTCTTTAGAACGTTTTAACTGTACACCAATTACTTCATTCTCTTTTTTCTTATGTTGCAATATTTTTCTTGCTATCTGATTCGCTTTTTTATTGACTTCTTCATAGCTCATGCTGCCATTATCAAAAAGAAGTGCTGTATGTTCTTTATGCGTGTGAACTCGCTCATGGAAAATGTCTATAATATGCATTGGTTTAAAGTCGAAGAATGCACTTTGATTGAAAGTATTCAAAATTTGCTCTTTTTCATCTTCCAAAAATAAGTCGATATCTTTCACTAGTACATCCGTATGCGCTGTTACAGTTTCTAACAGTTTAATAAAACGTCTTCCTAGCATTTCGATCATTTCTTCTGCATAGATATCAGACTTGTACTGAATCTTAATCATGTCACCATCAGGCATTTCAGCAAGGATTACCATCATATTTCCAGGGAACATCGTATTGTCCAGTTCAAATGTGTCACATTCTACGCCTTCCCATGTCGGTTTACTATATTTGTCATATACGAAGGTAATATCGAAGATTGACTGAATCCCTGTATATATACTAGATTCCGTTTCACGGGCAATTAAATTGTTGGGATACCCAATATTTTTATATGCCCCAATCATTTCCTCATACATTGCCTCAATAACATCTTTAAATGGTTTATGATTGTCGATTGTTACACTTAATGGCAATGTATAAATAAAGCATCCTATCGTTTCTTCAAAGTCAAACCCTGGTCTATTTGTGAATGGACTGGATACTACTACATTCTTTTCATTGCAGCATTTTCCCATCAATGCACTAAATGCCGCTAAACAGAAAATAAACGGCGTCACTTCTTCTTTTTGAGATGCTTTCTTTATACTGTTCATTAAATCCTTTGAAATTCGGTAAGACTTCTCTTTCCCTATCCCGTTATGATGAGCATTCGAGAAGTCCTTTGGAAAGTTCAAAGCATTTGCATCTTTTACTTTTTCTCGCCAATATTCCTTTTGTTTTTCATAGCTGCCATTCGCAAGTTTTTTATTTTCGGTTTCAACAAAATTTAAAAATCCGCAGTCTTCTGTTAATTCAATTACTTCACCATTTAGCGAATTGGAATAATAGGTAAATAGTTTTTTGATAAAAATATCAAGTGACACTCCGTCAGCAATAATATGATGAAGATTCAGTACTAGAATAAATACATTATTATTCTCTTTAATCAAGGACACCCTAAAAAGCGGTGCCTTTGATAAATTAAACTCATAGCCAACCTCTTCGTTAACTATTTCATCTATTCTCTTTTTATTATTTTCATTAGAAACATCATAATAATGAACAGCAGCATCTACTTTTTCGTTAATTATCATGGACACACTGCCATCTAGTAATTCAATATGACTGCGCAGTGCCGCTTGTTCATTCACCAACAATTGTAATGCCTTTTCAAACTTCGCAATATCTACTGCATTTTTTATTTTTATTGCTGCTGAGATATTATAATTATTTTTTTCTCCTGTTTGGCATTCAAAATAGATGCCCTTTTGGATCTCTGATAATTCGATCTTTTTTTTCAGCATTTTACACAGCACTCCTAAAATGGATTTTTATGTTTTTAGCCAATTACCCATATTCCACCAATAACAATAGATAATACGGTTATAAAGGTCTGATATGCAATATCCATTATGATATTTGCAATGCTGTCCGCGTCTGCCTTTTTATTCATTTTCATAACATTCCAGTGTGACCAAAGACCACTAATTCCATATATATACATAGCTACGATCGTTCCTAACCAGAACCCATCTCTAAACCAAATACACATAACGCCCATAACACCTAGACCTAATTGTGAAAATCCGTATTTTATCTGGAACGGCCCACCTGGCCAACCGACCATTTTCGCATTTTGTTTTGCAAAAATCATATTACTTAATAATCCTGTAATCCCTAAAAGTCCAAATGTTACTACGAACTGATGAAGTAAAATTACCGAACAGATCAACTGAGGGTCAGATGGAAATCCCTTCATATATAAGTCAATAACCGCAGTAACAATTCCTAATCCCCATAACACTAAAAAGAACATATTTTTATCTCCTATTTATATAAATCTATTTTCTGTCCAATCTTATTTATTGATTAAAAAAATTTGCTTCTTTCATCTCATATACAGTTTTCTTTACAGCCTCTATAACATATTCGATATCTTCTTTGGAATGCTCTGTAGATAAGAAACAATTACGCCCTTCCCAAATATAGATACCTTTTTCTAACAAACCATAATAAAATATTTCTTTTTCTAAATTTACGGTAAATCTAAATAATGAACCAAACTGATTGATACGAATATCTACGTTTTCACGTTCAAAGAATTGATTTAATTCGTTGACAAAATTCGTAGTTTTTAGATTCAATGTTTCATAAATAGTGTGTTTATTTTCCTTAATATATTCCAGCACTGCATTCGTAGCTGCCATCGCCATAGGATGATGACAGAAAGTACCTGCAACAAAAGTTCTTTTATCTTCATTAGGAGGAACAGAGTCGTCTCCGAAGTTCCACATTCCACCATCTATACTATCTAAATATTTTTTCTTACCAGCTAAAACACCTATTGGCATTCCGCCACCAATAACTTTTCCATACGTTACAATATCAGCTTCCACACCAAAGTACTCTTGTGCTCCACCACTGGCAATTCGGAAACCTGTAATAATTTCATCAAAAATTAAGGCAACGTTATGGTCTTGTGTTACTTGTCTTAATTTCAACAAGAAATCCTTCGGTTGAATATCTGGTCTGCGGCTTTGGATTGGTTCCGTTATAACGGCCGCAATCGTATCACAATGTTGTTCGATATAGCTCAAAGAAGATTCCGAGTTAAAATCCAACATCACAACGTCTTGCACTGCACTATCAGTAATACCTGGAACTAATGAAGTAGTTGTATGATTTGAATCATCTAAATAATTCGGCATTCCTAAAAAACCATCGTAAGTTCCATGAAAAGCCCCTGTAAAACACACGATTTTCTTTTTACCTGTAACAGCTCTTGCTACTCTGACTGCAAACATATTTGCCTCTGTTCCAGAATTACAGAAAAATACTCTGTCTACTCCCGCTAACTCGGAAATGTTTTGGGCTACTCGTCCAGTAAGCCTACCCATCGGACCAACAGGCATCCCTTTTTCAAGTTCATTTCTTAATGCTTTTCTAACAAATTCTGGGCTGTGTCCAAACATTAAGACCCCAAATCCCATCGTCAGATCAATCATTGTATTACCATCAATATCTATAATCTTTGAACCTTGACCTTCTTCGGCAATAATTTGATAGAGCATTTCTTTATATAAAGGTCTAAAGCCCGCAGAGTTTCGATTACTCGCATATATATTTCTATATTGTTGAGTTCTATCCTTAGAGTTTTTAGTAGAAATATTAATGCGTTGTTCAATATTTTTAATGTATTTTAATTGAAGTTCATCTACTTCATCTTCTTTGTTAAAGTCTAGCTTTTTATAAGGCTTGTAATAATCATCGGATTTTGTCGGGGCTATTGCCGAACTGGCTTCCTTTGGCGCACCCTTTGTTTTCTGGCCTTTATTTTGGACTTTCGTTGTACTAGCTATTACTTTTAAAATCTCATTTTGTTTCGTCATAACATCATATTGGTTGTTAAACACTTGCACCATCATATTCATATCTAATTTCCCTACATTCTGATAAGCGACTTCATTTGTAGGATTGTGAAGTTCTTCAGGTAGCGCATCAATAACATCCATTACTTCTTCATACGTTTCCTCTTCTTGTACAGTCTCCACAATGCCATTTTCTGCAATGTAATCTGCAATTAGTTGTAACGTATTTAAAGTTGTAAAAAATACATCTAACGGAATTTCTACCTTGTACTTTGCATGAATTTGCTTTGCAAGTGTTAGGAGAAGGATTGAATCAAGACCATAGGAAATTAATCTCTTCTTTTCATCTATTTCTTCTTTTTCCATGGCAGATATAATATGAACAATTTCTTTTAATTCTTCTATTACGCTCATAGTTTTTGTTTCATCTAGAACTAGATTCTTCATTTTTTTACTCCTTCCTTGCTGTTTATTTAAAAATATTTTCAAGAAGCTGTTTCTGTAACATTAGTTGCTCATTTTGTTTTTCTAATAATTGTTCCAAATTTGCATTGCTTGTATCTGCTACCGAAGTTACTTTGTCTTTCCACAAGGGCTTTCTCTCAAAAGGATAGTTAGGCAAAATAATTTTCTTTTTATTGTAATTTTTATAGAAGCTATTCCAATCAATCTTCATCCCATTAAGATATAAAGATTTCAAAGATTCCAACAGCTGCTTATAATCGCCTATTCCTTTTCTAAGTGATGGAACAAAAATGGCATCTTCATTTTGCAAACATTGGCCTGCTAAGCCACATAAAGTTGCATTACCACCAATTTCAATAAATGTGGAAACGCCTAATTTATCTACTTCCTGCATAGCTTTCATAAAATGAACTGTTTTTTCAAGATGTTCTGTCCAATACCCTTTATTTTCAAATGTACCAACGTCCTCTAGCTTTCCTGTTACACTTGAAATTATTGATTTTGGCGTTTTATTGCAAACAACATGCGCTAAACTTTCCCCATATATTTCCTTATATTCTTCCATTGCAGTTGAATGATAAGGATATGGAATATTTAAATCGTTAACAAAAGCTCTGACCTTTTTATGTAATTGACTAATTACCATATCAACTTCTTCACTTAGACCAGATACTGTAATATTTTTAGGTGCATTAACAGCAGCTATTGATACATTTTTACATCCGCTTTCCAATATTGCTTCCTTCATCGTCAATTCATCTACTAACACGCCCACCATTTTGCCATTCGGTGTCACACTAACCATAAGTCTACTTCGCATTGCAATCATGTTTGTAGCATCTTCAAAACTTAGCATGCCGACATAACATGCTGCGGCATACTCGCCAACACTATGCCCAATCACGTAATCTGCTTTTATATTTAATGAATCCCAGATTTTCGTTAAAGCGTATTCCAACGAAAATATAATTGGTTGCGAATAAAGCGCATTCGTTAATAGTTCTTCGTTTGCTCCAAACAAAGTGTCTTTGATAGAAATGCCTAGGAGCTTCTTAAATCGATCATCACAAAGATCAAAGCTTTCTCTATACGCTTGCGAATTTTCATAAAATTCTCTTGCTGCATCTTTGTAGATGGAGCCTTGCCCTGTAAATAAAAATGCAATTTTTTTCTTTTTACTTTCTGCTTGTCCAATGTAGTATGCCAGTGAATCTTCATTTTTGAGCACATGATCTATTTCTTCAATAATTTGCTCTTTACTGTTACCAACTATTGCGAACCTGTATTCATGTTTATCTCTTGTAATATTTGTTGAATAGGCGATATCACTAAGTTGTTCAGTTGAAATGCTAAGATAATCCCTCATTTGAGAAACTGCTTTTATTAATACATTTTTGTTCTTTGTTGATATCGTTACCATACTTTCAGGTAGATTGATTTTTTCAGTTTGTGGCGTATTTTCGTCGTGCTCTGCTTCTTCTAGTATTAAATGAGCTAATGTTCCACTAATGCCATACGCACTAATACCTGCTCGTCTTTTTTTCCCTTTACTTTCCCATTCTGTGAGCTTATCAACTACTTGAATTTTATCCCAATCAATATTGGGGTTTGGATTTTTAAAATGGATACTTGGCAAAAGCTGTTTATGTTTTAAGGAAAGTAATACCTTTATCATACTTGCCATCCCAGATGCCGCCTCTAGATGACCAATATTTGACTTTACAGAACCAACCTTTATGGGTGCTTTTCTGTTTTTAAATACCTCACAAATTGCCTGTGCTTCAATAAAGTCACCAAGAGAAGTTCCTGTCCCATGGGCTTCAATATAATCAATATCGTCTACATCTAGCCCTGTCCTTTTCAACGTTTCTGCAATCACTCTTTGCTCTGCCAGCCCATTTGGTGCAAAGAAGCCATTGGATTTACCATCTTGTCCGACATATATCCCTTTTACTAATGCCTCTATACTGTTGTTATCTCTTTTAGCATCGCTTAATCTTTTTAATATGATAATTCCACAGCCTTCGCCTCGGCCAAATCCATCTGCGGATGCATCAAAAGTTTTACAACGTCCATCTGGTGATAAACCACTGTTTTGAGATAGTCCCACATATGGTTCTGGATTTAGTAGCAGATTTATTCCTCCAACAATGGCTACATCACATTGCCCACTTTTTAGGCTGTCTACTGCCATGTTCATCGCCGTTAATGACGATGAACATGCAGTACTTAAACTTACTGCTGGTCCTTTAAAATCATAAAAATAAGATATTCTACCTGCAGCGGAATGAGAGGATGCTCCAACAAGTGAATATAAACCAATATCTTTTATATCCCCTGACATCATTTCTCTGTTTACATAGTCAACTGCGTCGATTCCTATAAATACGCCTGTTTTACTGCCCTTCATCTCTTCGATATCAAGACCAGCATTCTCCATTGCTTCCCAGCTCACTTCCAATAGAAGTTTTTGCTGGGGATCGACAGATACTGCCTCTAATGCAGAAATTTCAAAATGCACATTATCAAATGTCTTAATATCTTGATCTATAAAGGAACCATAACGGGTATACATTTTTCCCTTATCTTGCCTATCTTCGCTGAAAAATGCTTCAACTGGAAATCTTTCAGGTTTGATATTTGTAACAGCATCATATCCTTGTGATAATTTGTCCCAAAATAAACTGCTGTTATTTGCACCGCCTGGAAATCTACAATTATAACCAATTATTGCAATTTCATTTTCCTCTTTTGATTTTTTCAATTCTAAATCTAGCTCTTTGATTTTTTTAGCAGCCTTTAATAAGGCCTCTTTATATTTATTTTCAATGTCATTGTTCATACATAACACCTCTGACTATATCGTTAACTTATCAATTTCAGATAATAAGTCCTCTATGTTTTCGGACTGCTCTTCTAACTCACCCGTATTTTCATTGTCAAGAATTAGAACTTCACTTAATAAATAATCAGAAAGTTTTACGATGGTTGGATAATTGAAAAATACAGAGACATTGACATCAATACCTAGCAATTTATTAATCGCTGTTCGCATAGAGAATATCATTAAAGAATCTGCACCTTGTTCTTGGAATGCCTTATCTATGGAAAGTACTTGATTATGATCAAAGCCCATAATTTTTCCACAAATACTTTGCAGTTTTTCAATTAGGAGCTCATTTTGACCTTCACCTGATAAACTCATAAGCGTTTCCAAGAAATTGTCCATTTCATCATGAACTACATCTACATTTACGTCCTTTTCAGACACTAATTTAGATAGGAATGCTGTCTTGCCTGCTGCAGTTTCCAAAGATTTTACTAGAGTATTCCATTCTATATCGGCAATTAGCAGATTCTCATATGGTTGATCCATAAAGTCATTAATAATGCTTTGTCCTTGGCCTTTTGAAAAAGTTTTCATACCCATTCTTGCCATCGTACTTGATATCGCATCATTATCTGCTGCCATCCCACTTTCATTCCATGGTCCCCAGCAGAAAGTATAACCAGGAAGCTTGTTCATGTTCATATATGTTGCAAATGAATTCATAAAATGATTTGCAGCAGCATAGTTGCCTTGTCCCATATTTCCAATAACACTCGTGATAGAGGAAAGCATCATGAAGAAATCCAATGTTTCCTTGTCCATTGCATGGAAAACATTAAGCGTTCCAACAACCTTCGGATTCATAACCTTTTCAAAATCATCCCAGTTGAAGTCAATCAACATCTTATCGTTTAACACGCCTGCTGCATGAACGACACCTCTAATAGGAGGCATCGTAACTTTAATGTCATCTAGCGCTTTTATCAAACTTTCATCGTCACATACATCCGCATGGACAATCTTTACTTGAACTGCTTTGTCTATCAATTTTTGAATTGCTGCTTTGGCATGTTCACTTGGTTCGCGTCTGCTTATTAAAATAAGGTTTTTAGCACCTGCATTTACAAGTTCTTCTGCATAAGCAAGACCCAATGCTCCTGTTCCACCTGTAATTAAATAAGAAGCCTCTTCTTTTAATACAATTTTCTTATTCTTTTCTAACCCTTTTTTCATATAATCCGCATGAGCAATTAATCTTCCTACATAACGTTCGTTTTCTCTTAAGCAAACTTCCTGTACACTATCCCCTAATACTTCATGGATAAAATCAGTATTTTCATAGAAAGTTACTTCATCCGTATCAATGATGCCGCCAAAAATTCCAGGATATTCTATGCTCATTACTTTTGCTAATCCCCAGACCATCGATCCTGATAAATTTAGTTTTTTCTCATTACGAAGCTTTTGCACATCTTTGGTCACGATTTTAATTTTGCTACCTTGTGTGTAACCCTCTTCATTCATTACTTGAACCAAATAGTGTAATGCTTTAATCGCTCTATAATTCACCTTATTATTCGCTAGATTCGGAACACTATCCTTAGTAGTACAATAAATAATATTTAAGTTTTTCTTCCCGCTGTCTTTGCATACATCCGCAAGAAGCTTCGACCACTCTTCTTTATTGTCCTGATTGATCGTATAATCATGGGTATTTTTCTTTAGGAATTCATCTCCATGTAGTACACATATTGTGTTTAAATGGTGTTTCTCCATATTTTCTTTTAAACTTGCTGCCGCAATTGCCTCATCTGCAATCAGAAGGTACTGTTTATTGACTGGCAACTCCTCTAATTTTCTAATGGCATCTGTTTGCACCCAGTCTGTATGGTAATACAATTTGTTTGCACTACTCATTTCTTGTAATAAACTTTCGCTTTCTGTAATTTTAGCCATGAGGTTATCTATTTTCATTAATACTTCGCCTTTTTCGTTATATACAATAACGTCCGCATACGTAATATCATTTTTTACAGTTGATTTTGAATAACACCATAACTGATCGGATTCTCGATAGTTAAACGTCAATTTTTCTAAATAGTATGGAATAACTGTTTTATTGCCATCTTCATTGACATTTGTGCGTTCTTTTAATTTTTCCAAAACTAAGGCAATACCTGTTTGGAATATGGAGTCAATTGTTCCTGGGTAAAGTACATAATCTTTAAAGTATGGAATGGTTTTTAAAGGCTCTACCACACAGACACATTCATCTTCTCCGTAACTAATACGCTTAATCCGTTGGAAACCTTCTCCTAGTTCAAAGCCAGATTTACTCATAAAATAGTAGATACTATTTTCAATATTTTCTTCATAAGAAAGGGATTTATAATCATCCATATTTGCTGTGTGTTCTGAAAACTCATATTCATCTTGCATGCATACATTCCCTTTAGCATGCATCAGCCATTTATCATATTTAGAGTTAAAATCTCTACTTACAATATTAAATTTGTAATCATCGTCTTCTTTTTCTAAACAAATTTGCACCTGTTTTTCTTCATCATCTGTTGCAGCTAATGGTACCCTGAAATCTACTTTACTTAGCACACAACTTTTAGCGTTTCCAATTTCTTTCACAGCCGAAAGTATCATGGCCATATGGGCTGCTGCCGGTGAAATGGCTGTTTTGAAAATTACATGTTCTCTCATAAAGTAAGGTTCCAATGCAGTAAATTTTCTTTGGAATACTACAGCGTCACGCATTGATGGAAGATCAATTCTTTGGCCTAGAATATTGTGATAATCTTCAGCATTGATACTCTCTGATGCTCTATCGTATTTTAAATCCATCCAGTATTTGTTCTTTTCATAAGGATAGTTAGGAAGTTTTATTTTATTCCAATTCGTTTTACCAGCGAACGTAATATTGCTCCAATCCACATCTACACCCGTTACATAAAGCATTGCAATTTCATTTGCCAGTTGTACTTTATCGTCCTTCTTCATGTTTAAAGTAGATGCAATGACTCTTTCATCTTCAAAAATTAATTTACAAAGTGCTGCCAACACTCTATTACTTCCTACTTCTAGCAATACATAATTTTCTTTTTTATCAATGCTTGTCACCGCTCCAAAGAAGTCGACTTTTTCTCTAATATGACTAGTCCAATAATCACCATCAAGAATTTGACCTTCTTCTAATTCTTTGGCGTAGAGTGATGAAACAAATTTTACCTTAGCTTCTTTATATTCCAACTCTTTTGCTATTAAATGGAAGTCCTCTAATATAGGTTCCATTAGCATTGAGTGAAAAGCATGAGATACCTTTAATTCTTGTACACGCATGCCTTCCATCTTTGCTTTCTCAACCACTTTTTCTACATCTTCTGCCATCCCAGAAATTACACAAGTTTCTTCTGCATTGTGTGCTGCAATACATACCGTTTCTTGGAAATCAGTAAGAAGTTTTTGTACTTTCACTTTATCGGCAAAAACAGTTGCCATCTTGCCTTTTCCTGGTGCAGCATCCATCAGTCTTCCTCTTATTGAAACTAGTTTAATAGCATCTTCCAGCGTCATCATCCCTGCTACAACTGCTGCTGGATATTCACCAATGCTATGTCCCATCACTACTTCTGGTTTAACACCATAGCTCTCCCACAGTTTGTATAAAGCATATTCCACCGCAAAGATTAATGGCTGCGCGTAAACCGTTTTTTCAATAACTTGTTCTTCTGCATTATCCCCATATATTAAATCGGCAATGGATTTTAATAAATACGGTTTAAACAATCGATCACAAGTGTCAAATGCCTGTTTAAAGACAGCATTAGAATCATAAAGTAGTTTCCCCATATTGAGATACTGTGAGCCTTGTCCAGTAAACATAAAGACAACTTTTCTATCTTTTTGCATCAACTGGTGCTTATCTATATTTTCAAAGACGCCTTCTGCATAACCATTCTTCAAATAGCTCTCTAGTCTTTCAGCAATCACTTTTCTATTACTGCCACAAACAGCAAATCGGTATTCTAAATCCGCTCTTCCCAAATTGGCTGTATAAATAATATCTTCTAATTCATTGTCTGAACTTTTTGCTATTAATTGATAGTACTGTTCAATTAGTTCATTTAATGATTTCTTGCTTTTTGCTGAAATTTTAAGTATATAATCTATGCCATCTTGGATGTTTGTTTCGTTTTTACCGAAATCCTCATTTTTGTATTCTTCAATAATCGCATGGGCATTTGACCCACCAAATCCAAAGCCATTAATGGCTGCAGCTCTTAAGCCATCCTCTTTTTTCCACGATGCATGCTCGCTTATCACTTCTACATTTGCACCTTCCCAGTCAATAAACGGATTAGGTGTATGGAAGTGAAGATTTGCAGGAATCATATTATGCTTCATAGATAATAAAACTTTAATAATGGAAGCTACCCCTGCCGCAGCCTCCAAATGACCAATATTAGATTTTACAGAACCTATCTTTAAAAGATTATTTTTACTTCTGTTCTTTCCATACGTTGCACCAACTGCATGAACTTCGATTGGATCCCCAAGTTTTGTTCCAGTTCCATGCATTTCTACAAAATCCACATCATGAGGATCCATACTCGCATGCATCAAAGTTTTTTCAATCAACTTTTCTTGTGCTTCCCCATTTGGTGCAGTTAGACCGTTACTCTTACCATCCTGATTAATGCCAGTTCCTCTAATAACACCTAGAATTTCATCTTGATCTTTAATAGCGTCAGATAACTTTTTCAGTATAAGGACGCCACCGCCTTCTCCACGCCCATAACCATTTGCTGCTTCATCAAATGCTTTACTATGCCCATCTACTGATGTCGCTTGTAGTTTTGAAAACCCAATATTGGTAGTCGGAGATTCCATTAAGTTAATGCCAGCTACAATTTGCATATCCGCTTCTCCTGCATGGATCGCGGTGCAAGCCAAATGCAATGCCGAAAGCGTAGACGAGCATGCGGTATCAACTGTAATACATGGTCCTTCAAATCCAAACGTATAAGATACCCTTCCACATGCAGTACTCATACAGCTTCCTGTCAGAGCATATGCACCAATACATGATAATTCTCCTGAATATAATTGAGCAAGATTGTATTCATTATTAGACATGCCCACATATACGCCTGTGTTCGATCCATTGTATTTAGTAATATCCATATTTGCATTTTCAAAAGCTTCCCATGTCAGCTCTAAAAGCATTCTTTGTTGGGGATCAAGGGCAGCTGCTTCTTTTGGAGAGATATTGAAAAAACCTGCATCAAATTCATCAATATTGATATTTAAAAACCCACCCTTTTTGCAATACATTTTTCCAGGAACGGTTTTATCTTCATCATAATACTTTTCAATTTCCCATCTATTTTCAGGAACATCACATACGCCATCTACTCCATTTACAAGTAAATCCCAGTACTCATCAATACTATTAGCACCACCTGGAAAACGACAACTCATTCCAACGATTGCTATTTTATCTTGCATATGCTCTTCGTTCATGTTCCCTAGACTCCTTTGCTTCTCTTCTAAATTAACAAGTGAATAAATATGTTCAGACAAATCAGATATAGTGAAATACTTAAAAATATCTGCTACAAGAATATTTACGTTAAATTCTTTATTTAAATTTTCAATAAACGACGGTATATTAATAGATACAATGCCATACTCAGAAAAAGGTATGTCATGTGCTAATACTTTTACATCGAAACGGCTCTCAATATATGTCACCATTTTCTTCGCAATAGAATTTCGAGAGTATCTCGTTTTTTCGGTATTAACAATTTGACTTTTCTTACTATAATTCAATTTATTTAGTAATGTTTCATATGTGCCGGCATTATATTTTTCAGTTAATCCACGTCGAAAGGCTTTGCCACTGTTTGTTTTAGGAATATCATCAACGGGTACTACCTCGCTAATAGTCAGTCCCATTTTTTCAAAAACCATTGAAATAATGTTGTTTGTAAAGTCCTTAAATTCTTCTACATCTTTGTCATTTTTAAAGTCCATTTGTGTTTTGATAAAAACAATCACTTTCTCATTGTCATTTTCATGCTTTGTTCCATTGCATACTGCACACTGTTGATGCTTTGGGTTATGCAAATGTTTATTTATTAGTTCTTCAATTTGTGCACACGAGACTTTTTTTCCGTTGGCTACAACAAGTTCTTTTTCTCTGCCAATAATGATAAGATTGTTATCTTGAATAAATCCTATATCCCCTGTACATAACCATTTCTCTTCAAAAAATACTTTTTCGGTCGCTTCTGAATCTTGATAATAACCTGATGTTATACAAGGACCACTTGCACAAATTTGTCCCAAATGCCCTTCTGGGAGCTCTTGGAAGTTATCATCACGAATACTAAGGTGTACCGTTTCCAAAGGGGTGCCCATTTCAAGGAATACATTATCTGCTGTTTCGCCATCCGCTAATTCCTTACAATGCACTTTGTCACCAATCACAAGCTTATCGTTTGTAATTTCAAATGTTCGAGCATGCTTTCCTAATCTATTTGCGGTTAACATAATAGTCGCTTCAGTCAATCCATATAGCGGATAAACCTTATCTATAGAAAACCCATAAGCATTTACTTCGTTACAGAATTCTTTGTATAATGCTTGACTAACCGATTCTCCACCTAAAAACATGCTATCTACACAGGACAAATCCCAATTAAAGTTTTTCTCCGAATTCATATAAACATTATTAAAATGCTTCAATGCAAACGGCAGTGAACCAATTCTAGTTGCACGATATTCATTAATTGTTTCTGCCCAAATTAACGGCTGATTCATATACAATTTCGTAGAAAGTAGACATTGATCTGCATCCGCCATTAAAGGTACAAGGTGGAAAATGACTAAACCATAACAATGTGTTAATGGTGTCCACGATAAAAACTTATCATTTTCATCTATCGCATAATGTTTAGCAAAACCATATACGTTAGCAGCCACATTGGATTTGCTAATCATAACCCCTTTTGGCGTGCCAGTTGTTCCAGAAGAATATAAAATATATAGGATATCTTCTGGTGAAGTTTGATACTCTACATTCAAATTATTCGGACACTTCAAAATCTCAGTATAGAAGTCCTGAAGGTATAGCACCCTTCCTTTGTCCTTATCCTGTTCACTATCACTGACGATGATTGGCTGAACTGACTTTTCCAACACATGTGCCAAAAGACTGTCGACATTACTATTTTTACTTGCATCAATCGGAACAGCGATATAGCCTCCTATTGCACACGCCCAAAATGAATATAAAAAGAGCTCTAGATTTTCACATCGAATAATAACTTCTGTATTTCTGCTAACACCTTGTTTTTTAAATAGCTCTGAAACATAAAAACTTCTATTCCATAGTTCTTTATATGAAATAAATTTTTTATCTTCTCTTGAAAGTACAATTGTAATTCCTTTATCTGTTTTACTAAGCTTTTCTAGTGCTCCTACTACATCATCTGTTTTTTTCATTCCATTCCCTCCCCTATCAAACTTTCTTCTATGTCTTATCAAACGCTAAGTACATCTTTTGTACCTATCCTTCAGCCATTTTTTCTAATTCAGCTAGTATTGCCTCCACATCATCTACGATAGCGTAATCCGCATACTCGAATATGGGTGCATTTTTATCTTTATTGATGGCAACGATTATTTCAGCATTTTTAACGCCAATCATATGTTGGCTAGCGCCTGATACACCGAAGCCTACATAAATAGGTGAAGCTAGCATTTTCCCAGACTGACCAATCATTCTCTCTTTTTCAATAAATCCCGTTTCAACAACTGCTCGAGTTCCAACTAGTCCAACATGAAGTTTATGCGCAATTTGGCATAGTCTTTCAAAAGTATCTTGATTTTTAACGCCTCTTCCAATACAAAAAACTTTATCGAAATTCGTCATCTCTTTCTTTTCAAACTTTTCTATTCGCTCTAGAACATCCCACGAATTGGACAACTTTTCCCTGCCATCATCATATGTAACTTCCTCGATCATTCCTTGACATTGCCCAGCCTTTATTTGTTTTACAAAGATGTCCTTTTTCACAGTTGCGATGATAAATTCGCCATTAGAACAATTGTTTTTGGCAATTGTCACACTATTGAAGGCAGTCCTCAAAAAAGACAGTTCGTTATTTTCATCAAATTGAATATCAGTACACCCTGCTATAAGCCCAACTTCAAATTTGGCAGATAATATTGCTGCCGTTGTTTTTCCATTGATAGATTCCGGAACCAATATGACTTTTGGGATGCGTGTCTTTATCATATTTGAGATTATATTTGTAAAATACGGCATATCAAATGGCTCGTTTTGTCTACAGATCACTACATTGTCTGCCCCATATTGAAAGAACATATCAATCTGCTCACTATCCTTATGTCCAACACATAATACTGTTACCTTACAGTTGCATTGATTACTGAGACTACTAGCTTTTGTGATGATCTGTAATATATTTTCATCATCGTATTCTTGAAAATCACCTATGATCACAATTTCTTTTTCCATTCAACGTTCATCCTTCATGCAGGTTATCGTTTACTATTGTGTGCCTTATCTGTTACTAGGTTATAGATTAAAGCCGCTTTTTCTTGTGCCGTTTCTTCTATATATAGCTTTTTCTGTTTTGCTTCTTTTTGAACATGCCATTCTTTCACTTTTACACTAGCAAAACCACACTTATCTCCATCAACAGCTAAATCAGTGGCATTCCATACAAGAATCTCTTTTTTTCTTGCTTTTTTTAATGCAAGTAAATTGATTAAAGGCTGCGTAACTACATAATCGTAAAAAGAAATAACTGCGGGTGGTTTCAATTTCCCAATAATTGTTTCATTGTCTTTTACTTGTTTTAGCTGAATTGCTGAAGCCTCATTCCCTAAAATTTCAGCTATATCAGTTAAACAATAATAGTTAAGACGTTCTCCAATGCCATATACTGCTTGTCCAATTTCCCCATCACTACTTCGTCTTCCACATGTTACGAAATCAACATCTTCAATTTTTTTGATCGCCTGTACCAAAATATATGAAGTAGCGACTGTATCCGAACCATCGAATAGCGCATCATTTAATAGAATGGCTTTATCTGCTCCTAAAGCAATGGCTTTTTGAAGCAACCCTTTTGTACTGTGAGAACCCATACAAAGGCAGATAATTGTACAATCAATTGATTTTTTTAATTCTATAAATTGTTGTAATGCATATAAGTCATATGGATTTATAATAAAGTCCTCTGTTCGTAATTCATTTGGAAACATCTCTTCAGATTTAATTGGTTTTAAACATACTACAACTTTCATGAGCGCTCCTTATCACATGTATCTTGCATTGGCCATATTATAAATTGTATTTTTTTGCATTTCATTTGTGCCTGAATAAATACTGCTTGCCATGGCATCTCTTAGCTCTCGTTCCATCTCATACTCTTTTGTATATCCATATGCACCAAAAATTTGCATTGCATCCCTACACGTCTTTATGTAATTTTCACTTACAAAAAGTTTAAAAATAGACGTTTCAAGGTAAGCAGATTTTTTTTGATCTTTTAACCAAGCAATTTTATATAACATTAATTTTGCCATTTCAATATTTACTTCCATTTCAGCAATTTTATGAGAAACTGCCTGATTTGAACCTATTGGTTTTCCAAACTGTTTTCTTCCATTCGCCTGTTTGATGCATTGTTCCATAATTCGTTGCATCACACCAATATGTGGCGCAAATTCAAAACATCTTTCCCATTCCAACGCACCTGTAAGAATATTATTACCATAGTTAAATTTCCCTAAAATATTATGCTTCGGTACTTTTACATTATCTAAAATAAGCTCACTCGTCGGACATGCATTCAGCCCCATCTTTTCGATATCATTCCCTGTCGTTACACCTTCAAAATTGCGCTCAACGACAAAAGCAGTGATTTTCTTATCTGGAACTTCCTCTGTAACAGCGAAAACAATAAAAATATCAGCGATAGGTCCATTGGAAATAAACATTTTTGTACCATTAAGTACAAAACAATCATCTTGTTCCTTTACATTTGCAACCATCGCAAATGCATCAGATCCCGCTTCAGGCTCTGTAATAGCAATCGCCCCAATTTTTTTCCCTTCAACCATCTCTGGTAAATACTTTTCTTTCAATTCATCCGAACCATATAAATTGATTAAATTTTGACATACCCATATATGATTATTAATCACAAAAATAAACCCGTTATTTTTACATGCATATCCAAGACTTTCAAAGACCATAGCCGCAGTCCCATAGCTTTCCCCAAGACCCCCATATTTTTCGTCTACAGTTATCCCTAGCAATCCAAATTCACTAACTTTTTTCCACATATCCATAGAGAATTCTTCGCAAAATTCACTATCATTAAGATTTTCTCTCGCGAAATCAATGATTTCCTGACTGTATTGTTTCTGCTCTTTCTTTACTGAAAAATCCATCAACGTTCTCCCCTTCATAAACAAACGTTACATAGTCTGGTATAATTCGCTCGTATGACATATCTGCTTCAAATATTACGACATCACCGTCTTTACCTAACTCTTTAAAGCCGTTAAATTTGTATGTAATGTACATAATTCTATTTTTATCTGTTGGAATAAATTGTGCTCGTAAAGTTTTAGTATTTTTTATCGATTCATTAATAAGAAAATTCATGAAAATATTACCAATACCTTTGGACATTACTCTGCATGACATAAGAAGTAGCTTCAAATCCCAAACATCAGCCTTCTTTTCTACAAGCGCCAAGCCGATTTTTCCGTAAGTACCATATTTATCATCAAGCTGTGCAACATACACTTCATAATCATCTGCTTCAAGAAAGTTCTTTAATTCATCATAAGAATAAATGTAACCTGTGGAATTTAACTGGTGTGTTCTGACAGTAAGCTCTTCAGCTCTCTGAAGATCGTCTTCTTTAGCTTTGTCAATTTTGAAAGTCATATTAAGCGTGGATAAAAATTCTTCTTTCGTACCACTATACGCAAGCTCTTCTCTATTTCTTTGAATGTCACTGTGGTACATTTTCCTTCTATTTTTCGAATCATTTGTTATAAACTTTGGCATCATTCTTTCCATATCTAGGATTTTATCAACATCATTTGCGTCGATACATAAAATTTCTGGATAACTAAATAACACTTCTTCTCGTTCAAATTCTTGGTCATCTACAAAACTCAAAGTATCTATACCAATATTGATGTCTTTTGCAATTTGAGCAACTGCTTCGGACTTACTGTTCCAGTTAATTTGAGGATAAATAAAATAATCCCACAATCCAAATTCTTCAAGTTTTTCTTTAGCCATATCATAGTTGTTTTTACTGCTGATGGATTGCAAAATTCCTCTTCTATCTAGTTCCTTTATTACTTCAACTACATTTTCTTTTAATGTTAAATTGTCATCCTCTATTAGAATTCCATCCCATAATGTATGATCTAAATCCCAGACAACACATTTTATTTTCTCCCCAGTCATACTGTTTCCTCCATTGCTAACTTCTTTTCAACTAAGGCAACAATTGAATTGATATCTTTAAAATTGTCCAAATCTAATTCCATATTATCGATGGAAATATCAAATTCAGTTTCAATAAAATTAACTAGATTCATTGCAAATAAAGAATTAACTAATCCTTTTTCAAAAATATTGTCTGTGTCATTGATCTCCGTAATTTTTATAAACTTTGATAAAAACCCTTTAATTTTCTCTTTTGTATTCATTATTATCACCTTTCTTTTAGTAAGTATAAAAACCTTTTCCGCTTTTTCTTCCAGTTGAACCTGCATATACCATTTGTTTTAAAAGGGGACAAGCTCTAAATTTTGGATCTTCGTAATGGGTATATAATACTTTTAATGAATCTAACACCGTATCAACACCGATTAAATCAGCTGTTTCAAGTGGACCCATTTTATGACCAAAAGCATTTTTAAAAATATTGTCAATTTGCTCTGCAGTAGCAACACCCTCATACACTAGGGCTGCAGCCTCATTCATAAATAAATGAGATAATCGATTAGATACAAATCCTGCACTGTCCTTAATTACTTCAATTTCCATTCCTACATTATTTAATAACTCACGAACATGTTGAATGGTCTCTTCAGATGTTTTCCACCCCTGTATAACTTCTGCAAAATTTTTCATAGGAACTGGATTCATAAAATGTACACCAATCACTTTTTCAGCTCTATCGGTATATGAACCAATAAGCGTAATCGGAATGCATGAAGTATTCACCAAGTAAATACATTTTTGTTTACAAACCTTCTCCAAATTTCTATAAACGGTTTCTTTCGTTTTAATATTTTCATCTACATTTTCAATAATAAAATCCATATCTGCAAAACCTTCATAACCTGATGTAATGTCGATATTGGCAACAATTTTTTCAGCATCTATCGTTTTATTAAACATACTTGCTATTTTTAAATTCTTTTTTATCTCTTCTCGTGCAGTTTCAAGAACATTTGAAGAAATATCATATAAAACAACATTATGACCATATTGTGCAAACCTTTGGGCTACACCTTTCCCCATTACACCGGCTCCAATTACACCAATTTTCATGTTAACCTCCATTAGCATTGAACTTTTTTTATTATAGTTTTGTAGTAAAATTTATTAATGTCGATATACTAAACTACCCAAGTAACCCCACTTGTCTCTCGTTATTTAAATTCTACCAATACATTTACCGTACTTTATAGGGCGGGTTTCCGATTAAAATAATGCGGAAAACCACACTTGACATTAAAAAATAAATATTTACACTAGTTGATAGCAAAGTAAAAAAAACGACAAAACACTTTACCAGTGTTTTGTCGTTATTAGATGTGTATTAATATTACAAAAAATTATTGCATTATTAGCAAAAAACGCATAATTTATGAACCTCAGTCGAATCTTTATACCTAATTAAAATGATATTTATCAGTTTCTAAAGTAGTTAATTCATTCCATTTAACAGCTGCCTCTGCTCGTGATTCAACACCAAGCTTAGAAAAAATGGTTGTTAATACTTTCTCTATTGTCCGTTGGCTTAAATGAATTTCTAGTGCAATAGCCTTATTAGTATAGCCATCTCTGACAAAATCTAAAATTTGTCGTTCTCTCTCTGTCAAGTTTATAGACTCTTTAGCTCCAACATTATGTACACACAGCTTTTTAAGAAGCGAAAGTGAAATAATAACTTTCCCTTCAAGTGCATATTGAATTGTATCAATCAATTGTTTTCTACTTTCCGTTTTACTAATAAATCCTGATATCCCCTTGTTTAATAATTCGGGTAAATATTTCTCGATATTATAACCTGTATAAATAATCGCGATTGCTTCAGGATGAATTTTAAGTAACTTTTGAATAAATTGCAGTCCATCCATCCCTGCTAAGTTAAAATCAATTAAGTAAATATCATAAAATGATTCAGATAAGTGCTGTAATGCAATACAAGGATCTGTAAACACCACTGCTTGACAGTCTAGTTCAGCTTGCAATATGGCTCGTGTGCCTTCACCAATAGCAATATGGTCATCCAATACCATTATTTTCAAAATCCTCACCTATTTTCATAGATAGTTTAATATTTGTCCCTTGTGGCTGATTTGAGCTTATTAAAAATGTCCCCTGATAATACTTGATACGCTCCTTCATCCCCATTAGTCCTATACTTTTCATACAGTCTTGTTGAATATTTTCATCAATATCAATACCAATTCCATCATCCCAATAGTCAATAAAAACTTTTTGTGCTCGGGATGTTAATGAAATATAGACGGACTGTGCTTGTGAATGTTTATTTGCATTGGAGAGCAACTCTTGAATAATACGATAGATTGTAGTGGATTGCTGCAATGATAAACCTTCAATCCTTTGAAAATCCTCTTTAATCAAAAAGTTAAACCGAATTTTACATTTCTGTATTAACTCCTCTAACGAGCGGTGGAGACCAAGTCTATCGATTAAAGGCGGATATAAATTTTCACAAATTTCTCTTGTATTATCCACAATATCCAGTACTTCTTCACGCAAATGCATAAAAGCCTCTTTGTCATCTTTTTCTTTTGTTGCAGCTTCTTCAATATTACGACTCATACGAATCAAATCTTGTAAAATCGTATCATGTATCTCTGTAGATAACCGTAAACGTTCTTTCTCTGAAGACAAAATCCATAGCCTATTGTACCATCGAGGTGCTTGCAATTTGTCTAACTTCGTCAGTTGTGCCATAAGTTCATCCAACTTAAGTGAATTATCAATAATGCTTTGAACATAATACAAAAAAAGTTCAAGCATTTTTAAAGATTCGGACGGTATTTTACGAAATTTTGTGTCTGTGATTGCTAACAACTTAGAGTCTACTGTTTCATAGAGTACCAATATGTATTTCGTGTCATGTTTATAAATTAAATTTGGACAAATAGCACGACACTTATGTTCTTCTATATAACCAAGAGATTGTGTTAAATGATCTTCTATAATCTCAATATTATTCAACATTAACATTAGATTTAGCTCTTGTTTAATATACTCCATAAGCTTGTCGAAGTTAGTAGCATAATGTGCTGATGATTTAATAAAGCGATAAAAATTGGAAAAATTATAGTTCTTTAAAGTACTTAAATAACGAGCATTCCGTACTTCCATACTTTCCTTGTATGACAACAGTAAGATGGATGAAATAAACGTAATCAAAAAATAAAGACTATATATGTAAAACGAGCGTACTTCCTCAAGAGTTAGTAAAATAAACGATAACATGAGACTGAATGGAATCGCCAATTGTAAATGTGAAAACATGCGATCAAGCGCATATTGTAAGTTAACAAAATTCCCTGCCATCTCTAAGTAAATCAGACAAATAGGGACCACTAATAAAAACAACGCCGTCACATCTGCAGGTAGAAATGGATGCACATTAAAAATTGTTGGAATGCCATAACATAATGCAAACGGTCCAATTCCTAAAAAAAAGATGCAGAATAATGGCTTGGCATAGTATTTAGCATTGCTTTTAGCTGCGACAATAATATTAATTGCTAGTAAGCAGGATAAAATTAAATAGACTGATAGTTCAAATATAATTTGTACTTTCAGAAGATCTTCCATGAAAATCCGCACTATATTTATCACTACAATCATTATACCGATAACATAAAAAACATTACGCAACTTTTTTTGAAAGGCATCACTCATTGTTCTTAAAAAATAATTACAGTAGAAAATACAATTTACAATGCTAAGGAAGATCGCTAATGAATTAATAACAATACTAATGAAATCTCCTCGTCCTGCAGCACCTGCACTTATATACGCTAATGCCGTAAACTGTAAATGAAAAATCAAATACTGTTTGTTCTTAGTAAGTATTTGTTTAAATAAAAAAAGACAAAAAGCAGTTGTGATTAAGGTATATAATAACGGCATTATTAATTGCTTTATTAATTGTGCATTTATATTCTTATTCGAGACGATTAACTTTTCCACTTTTCCTTCATGCCATATTGTTATGCTATGCGCTTGTGTAATTAGAAAAGGGGATGAAGTATTGACTGACAGCTTCATCCCATCTAATTCTAAAACTTTCGTATAGGGCTCTAAATTTTGAGATGCTGCCCAACTTTCCTCTTCAATCTGTTGAATATACCAACTTTGATCTTGTGATTGAGCCAGGGTAATTCCAATAATAGGCCCATTAACGATAACTGATAAACAATACAACTGTATGAAAAAAGTGAGAAAAAGCGAAATTAAGATTTTAGCTTTTCCTTGTTCCATCTGTTTACGGACGCCAATACATTAAATATGAATCCTTTAATGTTTTCTTTTCACCATGTTCAAAGGATTCTAAAATTAAATTTTGCTCTAGTTCATTTACATTTAAAAGTGAAACTCTTTTTTCTTTTAAAAGATCTAAAATATTGCGATTTTTATTAATATATTGAACGATTTCTAACATGTCCTTCACCTCTTAAATATATTTTTGGAATAGCGATACATCTTGAGTTGGATAAATTTCTTTTAGTAATTCAAGTGCTAGATTTCGATATTTAGACTGTAATAGATGCATGTATATAGATAACCCTGAAGCTTCAATTTGCTGTGGCGAAATGCACATATTCTTTGTTGAATCGACCTGCTGACTATAATACAAGCGTAATTCATCAAATGTTGAATCTTCATATTGTAATAGATACAATATTGGCAATGTTCTTTTTTTGTTTTGTAAATCTTTTTGTAAGTTTAATAAGTCGCCATAATCATTATTTAACTGTGCAACCATTGCAATATAGTACGCACTCATTTCAAGCTTTTCGGAATACTTTCCAGTTGCTAATACTTCTCCGAGCAATGAAGAAAGTGCTATTAACGAACCAGATTTCTTCTTTACAATGGCTACATACATTTCTTCAGATGTAATCTGATTGATTAGGTCATGATGCTGACCATCAACTGCTTGAAGTAAGTAATGGCAAAATAAACGAGTAACCTCACTTTTATAAGGTATTTCTACCTTTTGTAGCTCCAACATAACGATACTAACGAAAGCTGTCGAAGCATTAAGCAATAAATTCCCCTCTATTCCCCATTTTGATTCATCACCGTCTTCGATATCATCAACAATATCTGTAAAAAGAATCCAGAGTTCCAAAAGATTAAAAACTTCCTGGATAGATTTCGTTAATATACCGCCATTCAATTGAAAATGCAATTTACTTAAATCACTAAAATCACCACCTTCATGTTGATCTAACAAGGAGGTTAAACAACGGCTAAACTCATCCGATAGTTGATAATTACTGATAATTCGCCTTAATGATTGTTTTAATTCTTCCATCATTCACCTTACCAATTATTTATTTTAATTGCGATTTGGCTTTGAGCTACTTCTAACAATCAAAATGAATAGTTAACAATGCAGATATCCTTGGTGTTTGACTTCGGGTATTTCAAGTAAATATACTTCCACCTTAAAATAACAAAGGAGTTGTGCTTCCTAGAATGAACAACAGGCAGCGCACATATTGCTAAGAATTCATTACATTAAACATACTTAATTTTGACTGTTATGTATCACCACTTTCAAACGGCATCAGAGGCATAAATAATAAAGGTGATTTCGCTCTTTTGTAGGAATGGAAAAGCCCATCTATTTACAATTATTTTAGAGCTAATCATTAAATTTGTCATCTATGACTCATGACAGTTATCCTTTTTTCCAATCATTAACTATTATACCTAAAATACTAAAAATGTAAATATATTCATAAATATTAATACCTATTAACAATATAATGCATTAATTTACATAATTACGCAACTATAGTTTCATAAATTTTATTAGTACAAATATAGCAAGAAAGAATTTAAGTAACTCACTATAAATGCTGTATTTCATAAAGGATACGCTCTATTGACAGGTAAAAATAAATTAAAAGGAATGTTACACAGTGTAAAGAAGAGCTTTTTTCAATAGGTGACTGCATTATTGTTTCCATATGAGGGACAGCCTCAAAATCAGCTATATACATCAAGACGAGAAAAGCAATATCGCTGTATTTTTCCATTTTTTTGGAGAAGGGGCTATTCTGGAGACTACAAATACAAGCATTAAAATGTTAGTAGAAGATACATTTCAAAGAGAGGAAATCATAACGAAATACTCTAAATCTACACAATTCAGTTAGAAGAGGCTAGGACCAAGAGAAAAAGAGGCTGGGACAAAAC
>LAHS01000257.1_pt1 | contig 120797 bp, 122 predicted proteins | sample 329651 | NCBI WGS metagenome assembly LAHS01 (sample SAMN03275699, study PRJNA271635) | activated sludge metagenome | isolation source: sample C-1 Sludge from hydrolytic chamber (first chamber) of Anaerobic...
ACGACCTGGCCTTTTTTGATTTTGCCATTCGGCATCGCGTCTTTGACGGCGCACATCACGACATCGCCTAATGTCGAAGTCTTGCAGCGTCCGCCAGCGTACTGACGGAAGATGCGGACAATGCGCGCGCCGGAGTTATCAGCGACGACGAGATTTGTTTCATTCTGAACCATTGCTGAACTCCTTTACTTCTTCTCTTCGGCTTTGGCTTCGACCGGTTTCTCGACCGGGGCCACAACCGCGGCAGAGCCTTCCTTATTTTCAAGGGCGGCTTCGGCTTCCTTCGCGCCTTCAAGATCAGCGGCGTGCTTGTCAATCGAGACAAGCCGGAACCGTTTGGTCTTCGAGATCGGACGGCAAGCCATGATGGTCACAACGTCGCCAACTTTGGCTTCGTTCTTCTCATCGTGAGCATAGTATTTCTTCGAATAGCCGACCCGCTTCGCATAAAGGGGATCGTTCCGTTTGGTCGAAACCGTCACCGCGATGGTTTTGTTCATCTTGATTGACGTCACAACGCCTTCGAAGGTCGTTCTGTTATTTCTATCCATGGTGATTCTCCTTTCCTTACTTGGCGGACGGGGCCTTGATTTGGAGCTCGCGCTCACGCTTCACGGTCTCGGCTTTGGCTAAATCTTTGCGAATGATCTTAATCTGATCGGGATGCTCGAGTTGGCCCACCGCTTTCTGGCGGGAGAGCTCGAACTGCTTCTGACGGAACTCGGCGATTTTCGCGTCGAGATCCTTCGGGGAGAGCTCGCGTAACTCTTTGATTTCCATAATTACTTCTTCTCTCCTTCTTTAGCAGCAGGTTTCGCGGCTTCCGCGGCCGGAGCGGCGGCAGCCGGAGTAGCGGCAGCGCCTTCAGCAGGGGCTGCACCCTCGGCCGGCGTCTCGTTGCCGGTATCGGAAATCGTCGTCTTTTGAAGCGCATCCTCGGCCTTGATCGCGTCAAGCGAGGATTCGTGTTGGGCTTCCATCTTCAGCTTTTCAGCTTCGGAGAGAGCCTTACTCCGTTTCACCACTTTCGTGTTGACCGGAAGCTTGAAGCCCGCCTGATGGAGAGCTTCGATGCAGAGATTGTCGGCGATGCCGCCGATTTCGAAGAGCATGGTGCCTTCATGAACGACGGCGACCCAACCCTCCGGATTGCCTTTGCCAGAGCCCATACGGACTTCGGCCGGCTTCTTCGTTTTGGCCATGTGCGGGAAGATTCGAATCCAAATCTTGCCAGCCCGGTCGGTATAGCGAGCGAGAACGATACGGGCCGCTTCGATCTGATGATCGGTCACGTAGTCGCCTTGGGTCGCCTGGAGTCCGTATTCGCCGAAGTCAACTTCGTTGCCTTTGTGGGCAGGACGATCGTACTTCAGTCCGTGCGGACGCCGATATTTAACGCGCTTTGGTTGCAGCATTGTCGCTACCTCCTTGCTGAGCGTTCTGAGAGGCGACGGCCGCTTGGGCCTTCTCTTCGTCTTTCTTCACGCCATTCTTATTGGTTGAGCGGCAGATCCACACCTTGACACCGATGCGGCCATAAGCCGTCGCGGCATCAATGTGGGCATAGTCGATGTCGGCGCGGAGGGTCTCGAGAGGGACAACACCCTCTTTATAACCTTCGCGGCGAGCGATTTCCGCTCCGCCCAAACGTCCCTGGCACTGCGTTCTGCAGCCAGCGGCGCCGGCTTTTCTCATTCTCTGGATGGCCTTTTTCTGGGTCGAACGGAACGACTGGCGGTTTTCAAGCTCGCTCGCGATCCATTTGCCGATTAAGGTGGCATCCAAATCCGGGTTCTTCACTTCGACGATGTCGATGCGAAGCGTTCCGGTGGTGACGATCTTGCCAAGCTCTTTCTTGATCCTGGCGATATTCGCGCCATCTTGGCCGATCACGACGCCCGGACGGGCGACATAAGCGGTGACGACGACGTTATTGTCTTTGTCGCTCTTTTCACGAGCGATGTCGATGTGCGAGACCATGGCTTCCTTGAGCTGGGGTTCAAGATACTTGCGGATCTTGATATCCTCGCCGAGGAACGTCGCATAGTCTTTCTTGGAAGCGAACCAATTCGCTTCCCAGCCGCGGTTCACGCCGATGCGGAAGCCGACAGCATTAATCTTTTGTCCCATTGAGTGACCTCCTTACGCCCTTTCCTTAACGGTGCAGGTGATGTTCGAGCACCGCTTGATGAGCGGTGAGGACGAACCCTTGCCCCGCGGCTCGAACCGCTTCATCCGGACGCCATCGGCGGCCTGGATATCGGCGATATAGAGCTTCGCACCATCCAAATTGAAGTTATGGACGGCGTTGGCGGCGGCGGATTTGATCACTTTGATGACCGGGGCGCTGGCGGCACGATTGACCCGGGCGAGCATCGCCAAGGCTTCGTTCACGTTTTTGCCACGGACGAGATCCACGACCAAGCGGACTTTGCGCGGGGTGACGCGGACGTCACGGGCGAAGGCGCTGGCTTCTTTGACTTGGACCTTTTCGGCTTTGACCGGCTCGGCCTTCTCGGCTTTGACCGGCTTCGCTTCGACCTTGGCTTCCTCTTTCTTCGGGGCAGCATTCTTGGCCTTAGCGGGTTTCTCCTCAACTTTTTCGGGAGTCGCTTTCACGGTTTTCTTTTTTGCTTCTGCCATAAATTACTCCTTACTTCTTCGCGGCTGGAGCAGCGGGTGCTGCAGCAGCCGGGGCGGCTGCGGCCGCCTGATCGCCAAGGTTATTGCCATGGTGGCCGGTGAAGGTGCGAGTCGGCGCGAATTCGCCGAGCTTGTGCCCTACCATATCCTCCGTGACGTAAACGGCGATGTGCTCTTTGCCATTGTAGACCGAGAACGTAAGTCCGACGAATGCCGGATAGATGGTCGAACGGCGAGACCAAGTTTTGATGATCTCTTTCTTGCCGGATTTCTGAACGGCTTCAACCTTCTTGAGAAGGTAGTCATCCACAAACGGGCCTTTTTTGCTAGAACGTGACATGGTTCGATCTCCTTTCCTTACTTGTCATTCTTGCGTCTCATGATGAGACGAGTCGAATTCTTCTTGAAGCGACGAGTCTTGACGCCTCTCGCTTTCTTGCCCCAAGGGGTACGCGGAGCATCGCGGCCGACAGGGCATTTGCCTTCGCCGCCGCCGTGTGGGTGATCGCACGGGTTCATGACGAAGCCACGAACCGTCGGGCGAATGCCTAAGTGGCGTTTCTTGCCAGCCGTGCCGAGGTTGACCAGGTTGTGGTCCTCGTTGCCGACAATGCCAATCGTCGCGCGGCAATTGGCTAAGACTTTGCGAACTTCGCTCGAAGAGAGACGAAGCATGACGTAGCCGGAATCGGTGCCCAGAACCTGAGCGCTGGTGCCAGCGGCGCGGCACATCTGGCCGCCTTTGCCCGGCTGAAGCTCGATGTTGTGAACGAAGGTGCCATCAGGGATGGACTGAAGTTCGCAGCAGTTGCCGGTTTTGATATCGGTGGCCTTGCCCGAGACGATCTTGTCGCCAACCTTGAGTCCTTGCGGAGCCAAGATGTAGCGCTTCTCGCCATCGGCGTAGGTGACTAAGCAGATGAACGCGGTCCGGTTCGGATCGTATTCGATGGCCGTCACAGTCGCCGGGATTCCGTCTTTATCACGACGGAAGTCGACGATCCGGTAGCGGTTCTTGTTTCCCCCGCCGACGTGACGGCAGGTGATGCACCCCTGATTATTGCGGCCGCCGGAATGCTTTTTCGGGGCTAACAATGATTTTTCAGGAGTGGTTTTCGTAATGCCTTCGTAGCTCAAGGTCGTCATTTCGCGGCGGCTCTTGGTATACGGGCGATAGCTTTTGATTGCCATTTTTTTCTCCTATAGTGGATTCTTTATTAAGGATATAAAGCCTTAACGGGTGATTCCTTACGCTTTGAAGAGGTCAATCGCACTGCCTTTAGCAATGCTGACGACCGCTTTCTTGTAGCCGGAGACGAAGCCTTGATAACGGCCGCCTCTGGATTTGGCTTTCGGACGCGCGTTGATGATTTTCACATCGACGACCTTGACTTGGTATAAGCGCTGGAAGCTCTCTTTGATCTCCGTCTTATTGGCGGAGGCATTGACCTTGACGGTCACCTTGTTCGCATTCTGGAGAAGAGCCATGCTCTTTTCGGTGATGTGCGGATCAAAGACGACGTCATAGTCATGCTTGATCGGCTGGGCGAAGGTGACTTTCTTCTCATCGGCTTTCGCCGGAGCAGCGTCCTTCTTCGCTTCAACCTTCTCGGCCTTCGGAGCCTTGTCCGCTTTCGGAGCGGCCGGCTTCGCGGCTTTCTTGGCCTTCGGGGCGGCTTTCGTCGCGGCGACGGTCTCTTTCTTTTCGTCAGCCATTATTTGAGTCCTCCTTCGAGGGTCTTGATGTCAGCTTTGCTAATGACGATAGCGCTCGCATTGAGGACATCGTAGACGCTGATATTGTCGACGGCGCGGAGCTCGACAGAATCAATGTTCTGGGCGCTCTTGACCAACTTGTCGTTCTTCTCCGGAACGACCACGAGGGTCTTGCCTTCCGCCTTGAGGGCGGCGAGGTCTTTCGCGAAGGCCTTGGTCGAAACGCTCTTCAGGGTGAGATCATCCACCACGATCAAGCCTTTGACGGCTTTCGCGGAGAGAACGGTCTTCATCGCGAGCGCGTGCGCCTTCTTATTTTGATAGACGGTGTAGTTCTGATTACCATCCGGTCCGAAGATTTTGCCACCTCCGACCCAGAGCGGCGAACGGGACGAGCCCGCGCGTGCGCGCCCGGTTCCCTTTTGTCTCCACGGCTTCTTGCCACCGCCGGCGACCTCGTGTCTCTTCTTCGTCTTCGCGGTCATCTGACGGGCGTTAGCCTGTTGGGTAACGACGGCGTCATGGATCGCTTGTTCATTCTTATCGGTGATCCCGAATACCTCTTTACTTAAGAGGATGGTTCCGGTCTTCTCTCCGGCGAGATTAACAACCGGAAGGGTAATTCCTTGCTCAGCCATGATCGTTATTCTCCTTTCTTTTCTTCAGCCTTCGGGGCTTCAGCGGGCTTCTCAGCCGGCTTCACCTCAGCGGCAGCCTTCTGGGCGGCATCGGCTTTGGCTTTCTCGGCCTGGACTTCAGCTTCCTTCTTGGCGGTCTCTTCGGCTTCTTTCTTCGCCGCTTCTTCCGCGGCCTTCTGGGCGGCGGCTTCTTCGGCGGCTTTCTTCGCGGCTTCGGCGCTGGCCTTATCGGCAGCTTCCTTGGCCGGGATATCCATAAGCGGCTTCACGACCGGTTTCGAGAACTGGGCGCGAATGGCGCTACGAATCATGACAATGGCTTTCTTGGTGCCAGGAACGCCACCCTTGACGAGGATGTAGCCCTTTTCCGGGTTGCTCTCGATGATGGTGAGGTTCTCGATGGTCGCCTGTTCCGGTCCCCAATGGCCCGACATGGTCTTGCCCGGGATGACACGGTTGTTGGTACGGCCGTTATTGGCCAAAGAGCCAATCTGACGATGATAGCCGGAACCATGGCCTTTCGGACCGATGGTGTGGCCGTACATTTTGATGGTGCCGCTGTAACCATGGCCTTTAGTGGTCCCGATCACATCGACGACGTCGCCCGCTTTGAAGAGGTCGCAGGTGAGATTCTCGCCGATGTTCTTGGCATAAATCTCATCGCCCTTCAATTCATAGAGGTGCTGCTTCGGCGAAACGTTAGCTTTCTTATAGATGCCAAGTTCGCATTTGTTGGTATGACGCTCGGCCTTGTCTTCATAGCCGATCTGAAGTGCTTCGTAGCCATCCTTCTCTTTGGACTTCTTCGCAACGACAACGTTGGGAAGAACCTCGATCACGGTGACGGGATACATAGTCCCATCGGCAGCGAAGACCTCGGTCATGCCCATTTTTCTTCCGATAATGGATTTCATGATGGTGATCCTCCTTACTTCGCGGTGACGTCAATGTCGACGCCGCTCGGAAGATCAAGCTTCCGGATGGCCTCAACGGTTTCTTTCGTGGGATTGACGATGTCGATCAATCTCTTGTGCGTGCGGATTTCGAACTGCTCGCGGCTATCCTTGTACTTGAAGGTAGCGCGCAGGACGGTGTAAACCTGCTTTTCGGTCGGTAATGGGATAGGTCCCACCACGCCAGCACCGGTCTTCTTGGCTACGTCGATGATCTTCTCGACCGCTAAGTCGAGGATCTTGTGATCGTAGGCCTGCAAACGAATGCGCAGGACTTGTTGTTTCGCCATGAATTTTCCTCCTTTAGATTTCTTCAGGCTTCTGTGCATGTGTTCCGCGTGAGTTCCCTGACTAAGCCCAGGCTTGACAACGCCTTCGGGTGTGTCAGCAACATCACGCCTCAACGCACACGCCAGCGATGAAGACTATACTCCCCCGCGTACGTGAGAGTCAACAAAATTCGCAACATTTTTTTCGATGAAATCCCGAGAATTAGCAAAAATCAAGCAATCACGCAAGAAAGGGCCGATTTTTAAAACTTTTGCCTGAATTTTTTGTGCATCGTGCACAATTTTAGGAAAAATAAACTTCTCAAAACCATGTTTTTGTTCCGGATTTTTGCTCTGAGAAAAAGAGGGGCCGTTCCAAAGCCCGCGCCCCATCGAAAAAAGCCTCCCGTTCGGGGAGGCTCTATTCCCTGACTTATTTCCGAAGGGCGCGATCGATCATCGCGACTTTCTCTTCTCGGCCCATGAGGGCGTAGCGTTCGCGCCATAGTTCAAGCGATTCAACCGGGATATCCTCCCCTTCGAGCGGAAGATGGTCCACGATGTTTTCTTTTAAGAGGGGAAAGCGGTATTCCTTTCCGTCTTTGAGGATTGAAAAGCCCGCCATGACGTCGAGATCCACCCCAGCGATCACAAACTCATCAAAAACCTTGGTCCCATAACGGGTTTTATCGTAGTGATCCGGTTGTTTCTCACCCCGCGAAAGGAAAATCTTCTCGACGGTCTTCACGTCTTTTTCATCGATCATGATATCGAGATCATGAAAGGTTGGGGCGATCCCCTTGAGACAAAGAAAACAAGAGGCGCCCAAAGCCCAAGTTACCCCTCGCGCATTGAGCTCATGCGCTAAAGTCGCGAGCAAATGAAGTTTGGCTTTTTCGTCCATGCTTATCCCTTCCAATCGATGCCTTTTTCCTTAGCTTTTGCTAAGCCTTTGGCATAGGTGTATTTGCAGCCGCAATAGAGCTGGTTATAAAGATCGTAATGGATTCGCATTTCCCGCGCCACATCGATTCCCTTCGCCTTCTTGAAGTCGCTATAAAAATACTTCGTTTTCGAATGTTTCTCTTCAAGTTCTTTGCCGATTTTATTGAGGATCTGTGAGTCTTTTTGGCGTGAGATCGTCATGACGGTCGTGAAATAATCGTAGCCATTCTTCTCGGCGTAATCATAGGCTTCGCCCATCCGTTTCCGATAGCAGATGAAGCAGCGTTCTTCTCCCTCGGGCAAGGCGGCGTAAGGCTCAAGATCTTTGTTGTAATTCTCGTTATCATAAGCCGTGACGATCAAGTCGACGTGATAGCCATAATCCCGCTCGAAATAACCCAGGAACTTCTTGAGTTCCCCGAGCCGTCTCTCGTATTCATTTTGGGGGTAGATGTTCGAGTTATTGAAATAGATCGTGACCTCAAAATGCGGGCAAAGGAAGGTCAAAGGAAAACAACTGCAGGGCCCGCAGCAGGCATGGAGCAATAGCCGAGGCTTCTTATCCTTCGGAAGCGCCTCAAGCTCCTTGAGGGACTCCAAATAATAATTGGTGTAAGCCTGGGGCATCTTAATCCTCGAGATTATGGGAATAATCGTAGTTCCCGTGGATGAACATCGCATCGCCAAAGCTGAAGAAACGATACTTTTCTTTGATCGCTTCTTCGTAGCAATGGAGGGTCCACTTCCGCCCCATGAAAGCCGAGACGAGCATCACGAGGGTGCTCTTCGGAAGATGGAAGTTCGTGATCAAGGCATCGACCGCCTTATAGGCATAACCCGGCTGAATGAAAATCGCCGTCGCTTCGTCGGTGGTCGGATAAAAACAGCCTTTCGAGGAATATTCCGCTTCGAGGGTCCGGACCGAGGTCGTGCCGACCGCGATGATCCGCCGATGCTCCGCTTTCGCCTTATTGAGGGTGTCCGCGGCTTCTTGAGAGACGTCGAAGGTCTCACTATGCATCACGTGGTCCTTCGTATCCTGAACTTTGACGGGCCGGAAAGTGCCTAAGCCGATATTGAGGGTGATGTCCACCACCTCAATGCCTTTTTTCTTAATCGCGTCGAAGAGTTCCGGCGTGAAATGGAAGCCCGCCGTCGGAGCGGCCGCGCTCCCGGGGACTTTGGCGTAGACGGTCTGATAGTCATCGTTATTCGCGCATTGTTTTTTGATGTAAGGCGGCAACGGCATCGTGCCAAGTTGATCCAAAACCTCAAGGAAAATCCCCTGGTAATGGAATTCCATGTGCCGGATCCCTTCCGGGAGCACTTTGACGCAAGTGCAGCTCAGTTTGCCTTCGCCGAAAGAGCAAACCGTGCCCTCTTTGACCGAGTGGGCGTTGCCGACGAGGCATTCCCAAACGTCCCCTTCGACCTGATGAAGGAGCAAGACTTCGACCTTGCCTTTGGTGTCTTCCTTAATGCCAACAAGACGGGCCGGGATGACCTTGGTGTTATTGCGGACCAAGACGTCGCCGGGATTCAGATAATCGATGATGTCGTGGAAATGCTTATGCTCAATCGTCTTCTTTTCGCGGTCGACGACCAAAAGCCGGCAATCGTCGCGTTTGGCCATCGGGCTTTGGGCGATCAGCTCCTCGGGGAGCTGGAAATCAAATAACTCAATATCCATCAGAAACCTCTTTCGTCGCCATACTTGGCGATGATTTCGTCTTTATAGGCCTTGAAGCGGTCCTCTTGGATCGCCTTTCTCGCCCCTTCCATCATGTGGATCAAGAAGCGGATGTTATGAATCGAATTGAGGCGCTTCCCAAACTCCTCGTTCGTCATGAAGAGGTGATGGAGGTAGGCTTTCGTGTAATGGGTGCAGGTATAGCAATCGCATTCCGGATCGAGCGGGGTGAAATCCTCTTTGTATTGAGCCCCTTTGATGTTGACCCGGCCTTGGGATGTCATCAAAGCCCCATGACGGGCGATTCTTGTCGGGAGGACGCAGTCGAACATATCAACGCCGCGCTCAATGCCCCCCAAGATGTAATCGAGGGAGCCAACCCCCATGAGATAACGGGGTTTATCGAGCGGGAGATACCTCACCGCGTCTTCGACCATCTGGAGGCAGACTTCTTTCGGCTCGCCGATCGAAGTGCCACCGATTGAATAACCTGGGAAATCCATCTTGGCCAATTCTTTGGCCGCATGTTCGCGGAGATCGCGGTAGGAACTGCCTTGGACAATGCCAAAGAGGGCTTGATCTTCGCGGCTATGATGCTCAAGGCCGCGCTTGGCCCAGCGGAGGGTCCGCTCGGTCGAGGCTTCGGCATAGGCCCGGTCGGCCGGATAAGGAATGCATTCGTCAAACGACATGATGATATCGGCGCCTAAAGCTTCTTCGATTTCGATGACTTTCTCCGGCGTGAAGAATTCCTTGTCGCCATTGAGGTCGTTCCGGAATTCGACGCCTTGCTCGGAGATCTTGCGTTGCGATTGAAGCGAAAAGACCTGGAAGCCACCGCTGTCGGTGAGGATCGGCCCATCGTAATTCATGAATTTGTGGAGGCCGCCCGCTTCTTTGACGATCTTCTCGCCTGGCTGAAGGTGAAGGTGGTAGGTATTCGACAAAATGACGCCGGCGCCGAGGGATTTGATCTCTTCAGGCGAAAGGCATTTGACGGTCGCCAAAGTCCCGACGGGCATGAACATCGGCATCTCCACGACCCCGTGGGGCGTATGGAGGAAGCCATAACGGGCTCCGGTCTCTTTGTCGACGTGTTTGACTTCAAGGTAAAAATCTTTGCTCATAAGTGCGTTTATTCTAAGCCCTCCATCCCCATAAGGCAAAGCTCACCAATGGACTTCCGCGTGACGCCTCGGGGCGAGGGCGTGCATGAAGCCTTTGTTGTGCGAAAGGCCCATCCAAAGGAAATAGGAAATAAAGATGACAGTCGCTTCGCCGATCGCGACCCACATCACGCCGGCCCAGAATGGGGTCTCGAAGACGATCAAGAGCTCCCACGCCACGATGAAGGCATTGGCCGCGATCGGATAGATCGTCGCGACGATGAGCCGGGGCGAGGCGTAAGCCACGAGCAAGGACGAGAGGAAGGTCGCCAAAGTCCCGAAAACGATGTCGTACCAGCCTAACGGCGAGGCGATGTTGCTCAAGAGACAGCCCAAAGTCACCCCCATCACGAAATCGGGCCGCCAGAAGCAAAGCAAGACGAGGAATTCCGAGATCCGGAACTGGATTTGGTCATAGGCCAAAGAGCCCAACGCTATCGTGAGAACAAAATAAATCGCCGCGACGATAGCGTTCTCGGCGATTTTTTTAACGAGCGAATCCGAATTGGTCATACGAATGACCCTCCTTGTTTTTTAGACGTGGTTCAGAGGAAGAACACGTTAAAAGTTTTACGAGTTAGATGATACGCTTCCCCTAGAGAAAAGGAAGGGCAAAACGACCACCCCTCCTTCCCATGTCCCATAACCACAAGAAGGAGGAGAGCCTCATTAAGGACGGTTGTCCGCCCTCATATATCCATAAACATAAAAAGGAAAATCGTGCCCCACAAAATGATTATTTTTTGCGTTTGAGGATCTCCGCGAGACCGCCTTCGGCCGTTTCTTTGTAGGCAGAAGTCAAGGAATCGCCAGTGAGTTTCATCGCTTCGACCACATCGTCAAAGCTGACTTGGTTCTTCCGTAAGGGCGCGATATAGCGCGCGTAAAGATAGGAATCATAGGCGCGAAGAGCGCCCATGCCATTTCGCTCGATGCAGGGGATGATCACATAGCCATCGACTGGGTCGCAGCTGAGCCCGAGGAAGTGCTCCATCGCGCATTCGGCGGCGTATTCGCTTTGATAGAGCGAGAGCCCCTCAAGTTCGCAAAGGGCGGCGGCCGCCATGCTGCTCGCGGTGCCGATTTCGGCTTGGCAGCCTCCGATTGCGCCGGCGATTGAGGCGTTTTGTTTCACGAGGTTGCCGAAGATGCCCGCCGCATAAAGCGAATCGCGGACCTGCTCTAAGGGTTTTCCTAAAATCTTATATTCGTAATAAAGGACGGCGGGCAAAACGCCCGAAGAGCCGCAGGTCGGCGCGGTCACGACTTCCGCCCCCGATGCCGAGTTCTCGGCCGCCGCATAGGCAAAAGCACTGATGAGCATCTCCCGCTTCGCGTCGGGATCATGAATATCCAAGGCGGTTTTATAGATGCCTTTGGCGCAGCGCTTCCAATGGAGGCGCGGATTGTCATTCGAAGGCAGATACTCTTCGGTTTGAAGCCCTCGCTCAATCGCGGCGAACATCCGCTTCAAGGCGTCGAGCAAATAGCCATCGATCGAAGAATCTTCATAAAGAAGGCAGAATTCCTTGAGATTCGGGATCGCCCGGGCCGACATATCCGCTTTGATCTCTTCGAGGTTGCGGTAAGGATAGATATCTTTTTCACAAACGGATTCATCGTCCGTGGAGGTGACTTCGCCCCCGCCGAGGGACGCATAGTGTCTCGCCAAAAGGAGCTCCGTTCCTTTAAAGGCTTCGAAGCATAAAGATAAAGGATGGATGACCCGGGTCTTCTCGTCGAAGACCACTTCGGTCTCATAAGGCTTCAGGGCATCGATAACGGCCAAATCGGTTTTGTGGCCTTGCCCTGTGAGGGCCAAGGAACCATAAAGCGTCACCCGAATCTTGTCCGGGGAAAGTTTTTCAATCAATCCTTTGAACGAACGAGCCGCAATCGCCGGAGCGATCGTGTGCGAGCTGGAAGGGCCGGGTCCGTAGCGGTAAAGCTTGGATAAGGACTTCATGCTTCTATTTTAGACCTTTTCCTTAGGGGCACTAGAGCCATTCGAAGGGACTTTTGCAGGGATTTCGGAATGAAGGATGTTTTTCTTCGAAAAGACATCACGCCAAACGGCAATCCCGCAGATCGTCGCCGAGCAAATCCAAGCGATGCCCGGGGCTCCGAGAGCGGCCGTCGCCCCGAAGGGAATCACGAAAGCCAAGGCCATGATGGTACGGCCGAAGAGCTCGCCGATCCCGGCGATGAAGGTCGGCACCACTTTCCCAATCCCGAGTTCAGCATCCCGGTAGACATAGATCGCGCCCAGGAAAACATAGGTGACAAAATCCCAGATCATGTATTGGCGGCAATACTCTCTCGTCGCTTCGCTCGGCGAAGAAAGGAAAAGATCGCAAGCCCGATCCCAAATCGCCCAGGTGATCAAGATCTTGATCCCGGCATCGATGAGGAAAATAATCCCCGCCTGCTTGATGCCCGCTTTGACCCGATCGTATTTCTTCGCGCCATAGTTCTGCCCGCAATAGGCCAAAACCGAGGCTCCCAAAGCGCTGATGAAGGTGCAAAGAAGGTTCTCGATCTTGCTGGCGGCGTTATAGCCGTTGATCGCTTCGTCCCCGAATTTATCGACCGCGCCTTGCATAATGAGGCAACCAATGCCGATGATCGCGAACTCGATTCCCATCGGAAGCCCCATCCGAAGGTGGGCGGACAAGAAAGCCTTATCAAAATGGAAATCCGCTTTGCTGAGGTGAAGTTCCGAATATTTGGCATGGGTCCAAAAGAGGCCGACCGCCCCGCTCAGGACCACCGAAAGATCAAAAGCGCTCGCCGCTCCTGCCACGCCCCAATGGAACACAATGATGAAAAGGGCGTCGAAGAGAATGTTGAGACCCGAATAAATCCCCAAAAGAACAAAAGGGATAAAGGTATTCCCCAGCGCTCTTAAGAAGTTGAGATACATATTATAGAAGAAGACGCCCAATAGCCCGCCGAAGATGATCAGCATATAAAGCTCGGCGTAATTGTAAGTATCGCTTCCCGGCGTCAAATGGGCGATCTGAAGAAGCGGGGACGAAAGGAGCATCATGAGGAGGGTCAAGACGACCCCCGAGACCAAGCAGATCATGAGGGTGGCCGCATAGCTCTTGCGAACCTTCTCCATATCCTTGGCGCCATAGTATTGGGCGGTAAGGCCGCTCGTGCCGGAAGGAAGGCCGCTCGCGAGGGCGGTTGCGATATAAACGATGTTGCCGGTCAAGCCGATCGCGGCAAAGGCGGAATCCCCGATGAAGCGGCCGACAATCACCCCATCCACGATCGAATAAATCTGCTGAATGATGTTGCCCAAAAAGACCGGAAGCGAAAAAAGGAGGAGCCTTTTCCAAGGCGTTCCTTCTGTCAGATCGAGATTTGAAAGCTTTTCCATCGTTCCCTCGGCAAGGGTACTATACTCTCGCTTTCCGAAAGTGCCATAAGTTTGCAAAACGGCTCATTTGTGCAGTTTCGGATTGCCCACAAGGAAGCAAAGAGAATATAGTATCCTTTATGCGAACCTTGATTGTTCTTTCAGCCATCCCCGGAAGCGGAAAATCCACCTGGGCGAGGAAATACCAGAAAGAACATCAGAATACCTACATCGTCGCGAGCGATGAAATCCGTTACGAGTTCTTCGGGGCGGTCAATGATTTCCGCAACGAAAAACTGGTTTGGGGCACCTTCCTTTATCGGATCAATCGCTACGCCGAAACCTTAAATGATGTGACCGTCATCGCCGATGCGACGAACCTCCAGAACAAATACCGGAGAATGTACGCCGAACTGACACCCAAATTTGAGAAGCATATCTTAGTCCGCTTCAACGTCCCCTACGACATCTGCCTCTTGCAGAACAAGATGCGGGAAAAGGAACGGATCGTCCCCGAGGACGCGATGCTACGGCTCCAAGCCGAGATGGAAGAGCCCGATCAAGCGACCTTGGCCTTCTATAACGAATATCGCGTCGTCTCCAACTTCCTCTCCAAGGAAGCCCGCCAAGAAGAACGAAAAGAAAAACCGGCCAGCGAACACTGACCGGTTTTATTTTTCTTTTAAGAAGCTTAGGCTTTCGCTTCCGTCTTTTTGCTGTCGTTCGCAGTGAAGACCGCGAAGGCAATCGCGCCCAAGACCGCTAAGGAGCCGATGACCAAGCACATCGAAGCGTAGCCATAGCCCGAGAAAGCGTGCTCGGTGTAATTCAAATGGAACTTGTAATCCTTCCAAAGGAATTCGCAAACGCCCGTCTTGATGAGCGAGCCGCCCAAGAAGAGGAACGAACCGCTGGCGAAGTAACCGCTTAAGGCAACCGCCTTCTTATCGGCGACGCCTTTCTTCTTCAGGATCAAAGCCGAAGCGAGCATCAATCCGGCAATCAAAACGGTGAAGATCGCCGTGAGACCAAGCTGAAGGGCGAAGTTGACGCCACCGCCGGTGGTCTGACGATTCATGACGACCCAATCGCCAACCAAACCAAGGAAGTTCATGAGAGCGATATAGAAGAAACTCACCGCGGCGGTTAAAGAAAGACCAACCAATTCCTCGGTGGTTTCCTTGCCTTCGAAAAGGCGGTACATCGGGATGTTGGTCGCAATGAGCAAGATGATCAAAAGAAGGACGCACATCACAATGGCGAACGCGAGGTTGCCGTTTTTAATGGAATCGAAATAGAGGAAAGCCAACGCGGCGAAGAAGCCCGAAGCGATATAGCCATCGCCGATGAAGGCGGTGAACGCTTTGACGACCGGTTTGTCATCATTCGGGGCAAGCAAACTCTTGGCGCCTTCGACCGCGCCATAAGTGCTGACGGTGAAAACCGAGAGGCCCAAGACCGCAAGGGCAACATCCAAAACGAAGGCAAAGTTGCTGATGCCCGAATTCATGAAGTTCATCTTGATGCCGTCATCGAAATGGAACGGAACCACGAAGAAGGAGAAATAAACGCCCAAAACGCCAAAAGCCAAAGCTAAGATCAAATGCAGAATGAATGAGAGAACTCGAGCGGTGTTGGAATACTTCATAATTAGCCTCTTTCAAGGCCGAAGGCTTCTAAAACGAATGCCCACGGCAACCTCATTATTTAAGTCTATCTTGTAAAGATAGTCAACCGAAGTTTAAGAAAAAGAGGCCTCGAGCGCTTTCGAAAGCCTCCTTCGGAGTTTCTTCACGCCTTAATGCGACAAAACCTGCAAGGCGATTTTAATGCCATCGAGCGCCGCGGAAGTAATCCCGCCGGCATAGGAAGCGCCTTCGCCCAAAGGATAGACACCTTTGAGGTTGGCTTCGCCGTTTTCGTCTCGAGGAATCCGGACGGGCGAGGAGGAACGGGTCTCAAAGCCCGTCATGACCGCGTCCTCATCCTGATAGAACGCTTGGTGCTGGCCCAATAATGGGAACGCTTCTTTCAAGCTTTGTGAAAGGAATGGCGGGACGTATTTGGAGAGATCCGCCATATAGACGCCTGGTTCATACGTCGGTAGGACTTTGCCCCAAGCGGAAGTGACGCTGCCTTTAAGAAAATCCCCAACCCGTTCCGCGGGGGCAAAATACGGTTTATCCTTGCAGAACCCACTTCTTTCAAGGGCTTCGCGATAGAGAAATCCATCGAGCGGATGGCCGCGGAAATAGTCTTTGACGCTCACATTGACGAGGAGAGCGGAGTTGCCATTCTTCCCCTCGCGGGCGTGGTTGCTCATGCCGTTGGTGAGGACGCTATTCTCCTCGCTCGAGGAGTTGACGACAAAGCCCCCTGGGCACATGCAAAACGAATAGACCGCCCGGCCATTTGAAAGGTGAACGACCGACTTATAGGAACTCGGCGGAAGAGCCGCCTTCCCCGCGAAGGCGTGGTAATTGGCCTCGTCAATTTCGCTTTGAAGATGCTCAAGTCGAACGCCGATCGAGAAGTCTTTGGGCTCCATCCTCAGCCCATCTTTGAGAAGCTGTTCCATCGTGTCCTTGGGCGAATGGCCTAAGGCAAGAAACGCCTCGCGGGACATCAAAGTCTTTTCTGTCCCTTCTTTTGAGAGGTAACGAACCCCTTCGACGTGGTCCCCTTTGACAACGAGGCCAAGGAAGCGGCTTTCGAAAAGAACATCACCCCCGAGGGCAATGATCTCTTCCCGGAATTTCTTCACGACACTTTGAAGATAATCGCTCCCAATATGAGGCATCGCGTCGGTGAGAATCTCCTCGGGCGCTCCATGATTCACAAATTCATGAAGGACAAACGAAGTTCTCGAATCATTGACTCCGGTATTGAGCTTGCCATCGCTGAAGGTTCCGGCGCCGCCTTCGCCATAGCAGACGTTGCTCTCAGGGTTGAGGATGCCCTTCTTCTTAAGCGTTTCGACATCTTTTGCCCGTTCCTCGACCGCTTTGCCGCGTTCAAGAATGATGGGTTTGGCGCCGCTCCGGGCCAAGACGAGACCCGCGAAAAATCCCGCCGGGCCAAAGCCGACGATGATCGGCCGATCTTTGAGATGCGACTTCGGAATATCGACCGGTTCGGGTTCTTTATAAGGAAGAACATTGCGGCCACTCACAAAACGCGGGGTATCAATGACCGCCGAATAGACGAAATTGACTTGCCCTTTGCGGGAGTCGATCGACCGCTTCAAGATCCGAAAAGTGAATTGAGGCGGGGTGAGCCGGGTCTCTTTGGCGATTTTGACCATGACGTCTTCCGGCTTCGCATCGAGCGGCAGCATCATATTAATGACGACAAATCTCATAAATTTTCCTCCAGGACTAAGGCGCTCACAAGGGCCCATGAGAGATTGAATCCCCCACAGAAACCATCAACGTTGAGCACCTCGCCAACGAAATAGACGCCTTTTTCTTTCTTCGACTCCAATGACGAATCGACTTCCGACAGTTTGACGCCGCCAACGCTAACTTGACTTGACTCAAACCCATAAACGCCCGAAATGACGTAACGATCATTCTTGAGGGCGTGGGCCAAGGCAACCGCTTCCTCGCCTTGGGCCGCTTTCTTGAAATGCGGTTGGACATCGAGCGGGAAATAAGCATCGAGATAAAACGACGGATTTTTCTTTTGATCGGCTAAGAGCTGAGCCGCAAGTTCCTTTTCGCTTTGTTCCGGGAATAGGTCTAGCTGAATCTGGACGCCGACAGGCTTCCCTAAGCGAAGATAAACGCTTTCGACGTTGAAAAGGACGATTCCGCTTAAGCCATCGTCTTTGAAGAGGATCTCCCCTGCTTCTTCATAAAGAGGTTTGCCTTCTTTCGAAAGAAGACTGACTTTGCCTTCATGCCGATAGCCTGCCATTCCCTTGAGCGTTTCCGGATGGCTCACCTTGATTGGGGCCAAGCCGGGCTCAAAAGGAACGAGATCGTAGCCATGGAGGCGAAGGAAGGAAACGCTCTTCCCATCGCTCCCGAGTTTGGGGCTGGAGGCCCCGCCCATCGCCAACACGATTTTGTCAAAGGTCAAATCCATCGGAGCGGGATTTGCATCGATTTTAAGGCAAAAACCCTGCCCTTTTGTTTCATAGTCTAAGACGCGGACCCCCGAAACGAAACGAACGCCGAGATGTTCGGCGAGCTGAAGCAAGAAGCTTACATAAGTGCCGGCGCTATAACTTAACGGATAAACGTAATCCCCTTCGTGCAAGGTTTCGACCCCCCACTCCTTTAATGTCTTTTCTAATAAAGGAAAAGGATAGCGCGCGAGATACGGGGAAACGCCTTTGGGGTCATTGAAAGCCGAAGGCGAAAGGGAGGCGTTAAGAAGGTTGCAATGCCCATTCCCGGTCGCATAAAGCTTCCGGGCGATCTTCGCTTCCTTTTCAAAAACGACGACCTCATCTTTGGGATGTTTCTTTTTTAAGAGGATCGCGGAGTAGAGCCCGGAGGCTCCTCCGCCCAAAATGGCGATGCGCATAGCACTATCTTAAACCAAAGAGGCAGAAAGCCCTAAAAGAAAACGGCTCAGGTTTTGCCCCGAGCCGTTCGCTCTTTCTTTTATTTCGCGAGATACAACGCCAGCTCCCAAGGCGTGACCTTGGTGCGGTATTGGTCCCACTCGATCTCTTTCGCTTCGAGATATTTGCCATAGGCGTGATCGCCTAAGACCTCGAGCATGAGCGGATCGGCTTTGAATTCGTTGATGGCTTCATGGAGGTTATCCGGCATATTCGGAATGCCTTGCGCCTCGCGCTGTTCGCCAGTCAAAGAGAAGATGTTGTCGTAAACCGGTTTCACCGTCTCATCGTCTTTGGTCGTCTTGATGCCATCGAGTCCCGCGGCGAGAATCGCAGCAAGGGCAAGATAAGGGTTCGCGGCCGCGTCGACGCAGCGGATTTCGGTCCGGGTGGATTGCCCACGGGTGGCCGGAATGCGGATCATCGAAGAACGGTTGGCATCGCTCCAGCAGACATAGCACGGTGCTTCATAGCCCGGAATTAACCGCTTATAGGAGTTGACGATCGGATTGGTCAAGAGAGCAAAACCACGAGCGTGCTTGATGATGCCGCTCATCCATTTGCGGCAGATCAAGGACAATTTCATCGGGTCGGCCTCATCATAGAAGATATCGCGGCCGTCTTTGTCGGCCAAGGAGCAGTTGGTATGCATGCCACTGCCGTTGATGCCGGCGATCGGCTTCGGCATGAAGGTGGCCAAATAGCCATCTTTGTGAGCGATGAATTTGACGACTTGCTTGAAGGTCTGGACGTTATCGCAAGCCTGAACGACATTGGCGAAACGGAAGTTGATCTCGTTTTGGCCGGGCGCCACTTCGTGGTGAGCGGTCTGAATGACAAAACCTAGCTTCTCGAGCTCAAGGGCGATGTCTCTCCGGACATATTCGCCGCCATCGACCGGGCTTAGATCGAAATAGGAAGCTTGGTCGATCGGATCCATGATCGGGTTGCCTTTTTCGTCGAGTTTGAAGAGGAAGAATTCCGGCTCAAATCCAACATTGAGAGCGGCGAATCCCGCATCTTCCATCTTGGCGACGGCTTGTTTAAGGATGTAACGCGGGTCGCCGATGAACGGCTTCCCATAAGGGGTATAAACATCACAGATGAGACGGGCGATCTTGCCATGGATCGAATCCTCGAAATTGAGAATCATCCAAGTGGAAGTATCGGGGCGGAGATACATATCGGCTTCCTTGATTCGGACGAAACCTTCAATGGACGAGCCATCGAACATGATCTTATTGTCGAGCGCATCCTCTAGTTGGCCAACCGCGATTTCCACCGCTTTGATCGTGCCGAGAATGTCGGTGAATTGCAGACGAACGTACTGGACGTTCTCCGCTTTCGCCATGTCGAGAATTTCCTTCTTGGTGTACTTAGTCATATGTTTTTGACCCTCCACACCCAATTAACGCGAAAAATTATGATTCTATTTAGACTTGAATCAAGTTTTATTTCCTTTTCGACATCAATAATGGCTTTTTATCGAATGAATATTTTTCCAAGAAACTAAATTGTAAAGTTTAAAAGGCTCAAAAGCAGACCTTATTTTGTCTTCTCAAGCTGCTTTTCGATGGCGCTGAAGGTCTCTTTCGAGATCACGTGCTCAATCTGGCAGCAATCTTCTTCGGCGGTCGCCGGCGAGACGCCGATCGACTCAAGATAACGGCATAAAACCTTGTGGCGATGATAGACCCGGTTGGCGATCATCCGCCCTTCCGCCGTCAAAACCATATCCCCATAAGGCTCTTTTTCGATGTAGCCAAGGGCCTTGAGCTCCCCTGCCATTTGCGAGGCGGCGGGCATCGAGACCTTGAGCAAGGCCGACACTGAAGAGATGCCTAAAAGCGCTTTCTTCTCTTCGAGCATCAAAAGCGCTTCTAAATAGTCTTCTATAGCTTTGCTCGTCTTTCCCACCCTTTTATTTTCCTCTTTTTGGTTTGTTTGCAAACATTTTTGTTTGGAAGAGCCCTTGAAGCGCGTAAGCAATCTCACTAAGATAATAGCCGGAAAGTTAATCTCGGTTAACATTCTAGGAGGATAACGTATGTCCATTCCAGATGAGCATCCCAAACGATTGAATCTCAAACCCGGCGAGTACGGGCATCTCAGTGACCTTCGACGCGGCCAAAAGGCCATCGTCATCGATTTCCATAACGATAATGCCGCCTTACGGCGTCACCTTTTGGACATGGGAATCACCAAAGGCGTCGTCGTTGAGGTAAAGAAGATCGCCCCGTTAGGCGACCCGATTGATATCAAGCTTCGCGGCTACGAATTAGCGCTCCGCCGCCAAGACATGATGGGCATCGATATCCAAGTCTTGGGAGATAAGTATGAACGCTAGAACCTTAGGTCTTGTCGGCAACCAAAACGCCGGAAAAACAACGTTATTCAACGCATTGACTGGCATGAATGCCACCGTCGGCAATTGGCCCGGCGTGACGATCGAACGCAAGGAAGGCTTTATCAAAGGGGGTCAGGACCTCATCTTGGTCGACACCCCGGGGGTTTATTCCCTTTCGCCTTATACCGATGAGGAAAAAGTGACCCGTAAGTTCTGCCTCGACGCCCATCCGGATCTCATCATCAACATCATCGATGCGACCGCCCTTGAGCGTTCGCTTTATCTCACGACTCAACTTGCCGAACTCAATACCGATGTGATCGTCGCCCTCAACATGGCGGATATCCTTGAAGCCAATGGCATCACGATCGACACCGCCAAACTTTCCCAAGAGCTCGGCCTCACCGTCGTCCGGATTTCCGCGAAGACGGGCGAAGGAATCGATACCCTAATCTCGACCATCCGAAATAACAAATATCTCCGCAATCCCCACTTAAAAATCTATGCCGAGGATGTTCAGAAGGAGATTGACCACCTCGAAGGCGACCTCAATCATGAACTCGAAGAGGCTCACAATCCGAAGTTTGCCGCGGTCAAGGTTTTTGAACGCGACCCCTACTTCCACGCCTTGACCAATAGCGCGACTGAAGACGAAGTCAAAGCGATTGAAACCAATTACGGGATGGACGCCGAACAGATCATCGCCGACCAACGTTACGATTTCGTGACCAAGGTCAAAGGCGATTGCTGCACCGAGAAAGAAATGCCGGAATCCCTGACCGACAAACTCGATAAGGTTTTCCTCAATAAATGGGCAGCCATTCCGTTATTCCTTTTGATCATGGCCTTTGTCTATTTCCTTTCGGTCGGAGTCGTCGGCTCCCTCACGAGCGACTTCATCGATGCTCTTTTCAATGGCTCCACCGAGATCTCGATTCTCCAATGGACGATCCCATTCACCTGCGAGGGCTTAGGGCCGATTCTTGGCAAAGCGATCGTGAACTCCGGCGGATCCGTTTGGTCGGCCGATCTCATTCAGAATGGTTTGATCGCCGGGGTCGCCTCGGTCATCAACTTCTTGCCTCAGCTCATCGTCCTCTTCTATTGCATGGCCTTCCTCGAGGCCAGCGGCTATATGAACCGCATCGCGTTCTTCCTCGATAAAATCTTCAAGAAATTCGGCCTCTCGGGCAAATCGATCATCCCGTTCATCGTCGGAAGCGGCTGCTCCGTCCCTGGCGTCATGAGCGCTCGGACCGTCGAAAGCGAACGAGAAAGGAATCTCACGATTCTCCTTACCCCATTCATTCCTTGCTCGGCCAAACTCCCGATTATCGCCCTTCTTAGCGGCGTGATCTTCCCCCGCTATGGCTGGGTGATTTCCTTAAGCGTTTATTTCCTCGCAATCGTCATCATTCTCATCACCGCGATGATCGCCAAGCATCTCAATAAGAAGAAAGAAGACACGACCTTCATCACCGAACTCCCGGCTTATAAGTGGCCGAGTCAGTATTACGCTTGGCGCGAGGTCTCCGATAAGAGCATCTCGTTTTTGAAGCGGGCAGGCACCGTGATCTTCCTCTGCTCCTTTGCCGTTTGGGTTTTGACCCGCTTTAACTGGGCTTGGCAATATGTCGGCCCCACCACGCTTGATCCGACGGCCGCGAATGATGGCTCCGAAATCGGATCTTCGATGCTGGCAGGCGTTGGCAAAGTCATCGCCTTCGTCTTCATCCCGGCTTGGGGTGGCAATTATTCCTGGGGCGCGACGGTGTCGGCCTTGCAAGGTTTGATCGCCAAAGAGCAGGTCGTCTCCTCCTTAAGCGTCATCGCCGGCGGGGATATCCTCGCGGGATTCCCTTTCTTCACCAGCAATAAGCTCGCGGCTTATAGCTTCATCTGCTTTAACCTTTTCTCGCTTCCCTGCTTCGGCGCCCTGGCGGCGATGAAGAAAGAACTCGGAAGCCGGAAAGCCCTCTTCCAGGCGATCGGGGTTGAGCTCCTTTGGTCCTTCTCGCTTTCGAGCGTGATCGGTCTCATCGGTTGGGCCAGCACGGGCTGGGCCGCCCCGGAGATCGAAGGCTTCGGGCCACTCAATGGGTCTTATGTCGGCGCGACTTGGCTCGATGGGCTTCTTCTTGCCCTCACTCTTCTCGTTGTCGGTCTCATCGTTTATTTCCATTGGATCCGTCCAAGAATCCATCACACCTCCGCAAATTGCCACGACACGGGCGAAGGAAATAAAGCCCGCCTTCTCGTCGACGCCTACCATCACGAAAAAGCCAAAGCCGAGAAAAAAGCCAACTCCGATAAGACGAAATCGATGTAACCTCTTTCAACCAAAAGGACGTATCGCCTTCTTTTTCGTTAGCCTATCATAAGCGCATGAAGAAACTGATTCTCGTCGCGGGACCTGCTGGTATTGGCAAAAGCACGTATTGCCAAAGTTATATCAAAGATCACCCCGAGGAGAACGTGAAAATCGTCTCGAGCGACGAGATCCGCCGCAAGATCACCAAATCCTACCGCGCTTTCCCAACCGACAAAAACGGCGTCAAGGACATGAGCCCGGTTTATAACGGGATGGTCCAAGCGGCTCGGGCGATCAATGAGATCAACACCAACGTCACGGTGCTGCTCGATACGACAATGCTTTATGACGATAAGCGACTCTTCTTCCTCAACCATCTCCCCCATTTCGATGAAGTCGATCTCTATCTGCTCAAGCTCCATAATTACGATCTCTGCTTCATCCGAAATAAGCAACGGATTCCCGAAAAATGGGTTCCCGATTCGGTTATCGCCAACATGATAAAAGACTATCAGGATCCCGCTCCGGATGTCGCGAAGCGGTTCCACGAAGTCAAGACGATCTATCTCGACTAAAAAAGGCGCGTCAAGCGCCTTTTTCTTTGCAAAACCCCTTCGGATTAAAGAAAACGCTCAGACCTCCAGGCCATCGATTTCTTTGAGATAATCCTCAGCCGAGGCATCGGAAGGCATCCGCCAATCGCCCCGGGGGGAGATGGCGACCGTCCCGACTTTCGCCCCATCGGGAAGGCAAGAACGCTTGAATTGGTTATGGAAGAAACGAAGGTAGAATTCGCGGAGCCATTTTTTGATCGTGGCTTTGTCATAGACCCCCACATAGGCTTGGGTCGCCAAATAAAAGATTTTGCTGGGCGAGAAGCCGAAGCGAAGAACGTAATAGAGGAAAAAGTCATGGAGTTCATACGGGCCGATCTTATCTTCGGTCTTCTGAGCGATCTGGCCGGCTTTATCGGTGGGAAGAAGCTCGGGCGAGATCGGGGTGTCAATGATGTCGTTGAGAGGAGCCGCCGCTTCGGGATGAAGAAGGGCATAGCCCTGACAAAGATAGCGAACCAAAGTCTTCGGGATCGAGGCGTTCACCCCGTACATCGACATATGATCGCCATTGTAAGTGGTCCAGCCTAGGCAAAGCTCGCTCAAATCGCCGGTCCCCACCATGATGGCACTCCGGTCGGAGCAGAGATCCATGAGCACCTGAGTTCTTTCCCGAGCCTGGGCGTTCTCGTAGGTCAGGTTGCGATCCTCGGGCGAGTGATGGATGTCCTTGAAATGAGCCAAAAGCGAATCTTTGATGTTCACTTCCTCAAAGGAAACCCCTAGGTCTTTCGAGAGGTCAGCCGCGTTTTTATGAGTTCTTTCGCTGGTGCCAAAGGCTGGCATCGTGATCGCGTAAATGCCTTTGAGATCGAGCGACAGCTTTTTAAACGCTTCGACGGCGACCAGAAGCGCCAAGGTCGAATCCAAACCGCCGGAAATTCCGATCAGAACCTTGGAGCAATGGATCGCGGAAAGACGCTGAGCCAAACCTTTGGCCTGCATCTTGATGATGAGAGAGACCCGCTCGAGATCAATGTTCTTGCCTTCGGGGATAAAAGGGTTCCGCGAGTAATGGCGGAGCAATTTTTCCGGCACGTCCAAGCCGAGATCAAACGGGACGATCTCAAAATCATTCTCCTTCGCGTTGCCGAAGGTGTTCATCCGTTTTCGTTCGGAGAGAAGCCGCTCCAAATCGATCTCGCTTGTTGCGCTTTCCATCGCGAACAAAGGGGTTTCTGCAAGGATTTTTCCGTTTTCAGCCACCAAGTTATGCGAACCGAAAACAAGATCGGTGCTGCTTTCGCCATCTCCGGCGTCGGCATAGACGTAGGCGGCGCAAAGACGGGCGGAAGTGGAGGAAACGAGATTCTCGCGGTATTCCTTTTTGCCCACGACCTCGTTTGAGGCAGAAAGATTGAGGAGAACGGTCGCCCCGGCTAAAGCCGCGGCGGTCGAAGGCGTGTCGGGAACCCAAACGTCTTCGCAGATTTCGATCCCGATCTTGAGAGCGAGATAACGCCGATCGACGAAGAGAAGTTTTTTCCCGAAGCGATAAGAATGGCCGGCGATCTCAATCAGACTATTGCTGTCATTCGCCGGGGTGAAGTGGCGCTTTTCATAGAATTCGCCATAGGTGGGGAGATAGCTTTTCGGGACGACGCCTAAGATCTCGCCATGGCAGACGGCTACCGCGCAGTTAAAGAGGCAGTTCCCTTGGCTGAGCGGTGCACCAAAAACAAAGAAAATATCGTGATCTTTGCTCCAAGAGGCGATCTCTGGGATCGCGGACTCCACTTTCTTTTGGAGCGTCTTCGCCAGGAAAAGATCGCCGCAGGTATACCCCGATAAGCATAATTCGGGGAGGGCGAGCACTTTGACCCCATCCCTTTCGGCTTCCTCGACTTTGGCAATCAGCGATTGTTTATTCTTCTCGACCCCCGCCACCGCAATAGGAAAAGTGGCCGCCCTCACTTTGACGAATCCTAAAGGATTGTCTTGTTCCGAGGAAAAGAAAGGAAGAACGACCGGCAGCGGATTTTTGGTTTTGGATAAAAGAGAAGCCCCGCCTTCGTCGAGGAGCGAGTCATATTGCTCAGGCGAAAGAACGACCAGATCCGGATAGCCATTTTTCGTCAGGATTATCGGATCTTTTGAGCCTTTTAATTCCTTCTCGATCTCCGCGGTATCGCGGAGGGTGGTAATGGGTTGGATTTTGTTCATGACATAATTTTACCATAATTATGTCTTTTTTGATATTGGGACGCCGAAGGTTATAATAACGCCGTGTCCAAAAAAGGCATTTGCATTCTTAACGCTTACGACATCCTCCCCGGTGCTGAGCACTTTTATGAGCGGATGAGCAAAGAGCTTTCCCAGCTCTCGATCAGCCTTGAAAAGAAAACCAACGCCGAGATTTTTACCTATTTGAATTCCAAAGGCGAGCTTTCCGGCGAAGCGCTCGATGCCGACTTTATCCTCTATCTCGATAAAGATCTTTATGCTTCCTACGGTTTGGAAAACCGCGGTTACCGCCTCTTTAACCGGGCCAAAGCCATCGAGCTTTGCGATGATAAGATGCGGACCCACATGGCCCTCGCGGGCAATGGCATCCTCATGCCAAAGACCATCTCCGCGCCGCTCAACTACTCATTGAATTCCTCCCCGGAGTTTGTGGAAAATGTCGAAAAGGAACTGTCCTACCCTCTGGTCGCCAAAGAGAACTTCGGAAGCTTGGGCGCCCGGGTTTATCTTCTGGAAAACCATAAGGCCCTGGTCGACTTTGAGAACCTCCACCGCTTCGCCCCTCGCCTCTATCAGGAATTCATCGCCTCGAGCAAAGGGATGGACTACCGGATCATCGTCGTTGGCGGCAAATTCGTCGCCGGGATGAAACGGGTCAACCTTCAGGGCGATTTCCGGAGCAACGTCGCCTTGGGCGGCATTGGCCAGGCCGTCAAAATCCCTGCAGAATTCATTCAAACCGCTGAAAAAGCCGCCTCGATTCTGGGGCTCGACTATTGCGGAGTGGATGTCTTAATTGGCCCGAAAGGCGAGCCGATTCTTTGCGAAGTGAACTCGAACGCCTTCATCGAAGGCATCGAAAAAGTCACGGGGGTTAATGTCGCTTCTGCCTACGCTCACCACATCGAAAAATCGATCGACCGTCATTTCCGGCCGTTATTCTTGGTCGCTTAAAGCGCTAATTTTGCTTTGACGCCACACGCCCAAGCGATAATTTTCTTGTCGCTATCATGACTGACGGTTCGAATCGCATCGTCGGGCGAGAGCCAATAACAGGCTGTGACTTCTTCCGGCTGAACCTTGATCGCGGTCTTCTCGCAATCCGCCAAGAAGAAAACCACCCGTTTGGCCACGCCTTCTTTCGGCGAATAATCGATGCTCCAGGTCTCTTTTGAGAGGATCCGGGCGTCGATCGAAGTCTCTTCTTTGATCTCGCGAAGCGCGGTTGCTTCATCATCTTTGTCCCATTTCTCAACGTGGCCCTTCGGAATCGAGTAATGGCCCTTCGCCATATGCTCCACCAGAATCTTGCCCTCGTGGAACACCACGGCACCGCAGCTCTTTTCCTGTTTGCCTAAAAGGTTATCCAATAAGGCGATATCGTCTTCATTTAACCCAATGAACCGGAAATAATCATCGACCTTGCCCCATTTCTGATTGAAGGCATCCATGACTTCTTTGAGGAAAAAGACATCCGGAGTCAAAACGGTCTTCGGAAAATCAGGATAGTTTTGCATCGTCAGCCGGCTCATCCGAGTGAGATAAGGAGATGAAAGCATGTAATCGGCATTCACATCATGGAAAGGCACCCCATTGGCCAAAAGAAGAACGGCGATGAAAGCGCCAGTCCGGTCTTTTCCGGCCGTGCAATGAATCACGACGGGTTTGAGCGCGTGGGCGATTGCTAAGAAAATCTTGCGGGCAGAGGAAGGATCTTCGAGCATTTCAAGATAGCTTGCCACCTGATCCGCATGGTCTTTCGGAACCCGGCCATTGCCATTGACGGGCAAAAGGATCGTCGTGAAACGGGAATCCCCTAAGGTCTTGTCCGGGGTCTTGACCTTCGCTTCGTCATCACGGAGATCGATGATCGTCCGAATCGGAAGAGCCGCCATCTTATCGAGATCTGCCGGGGTCGCATCTGACAGGGAACCCGAACGATAGACAACGCCAAAGGAGGTCTCCCCATAGCGGGCGGCATAGCCACCGAGATCGCGGAAGTTTTCGATTTTATCAAAGGGAACGCGACGCAACATACTCCATTAACATCCTTTCAGGTTCTTTTGTTTGCTCTTTCGACAAGAAACCCCACCGGAGAGCGTTGTCACGGTGGGGTAATTTTTAAAGAACGAATCGGCTACTTCTTCTCGGCAACTTTCGGAGCGTTCTGCTTCTTGAGTTCGTCGCGGATCTGCATCAAGACACCCATCTCGGTCGGAGCCGGAGCGCCCGGAACAACGGGGGCCGGTCTCTCTTCCGGATGAAGCTTGTAGTATTGCTCTTGCGCCTGCTCAGCCAAGGCCTCTCTCGCGGCTTTGACCTTAGCGATGGTCTTCACAATAATGAAGAGAACCAAGGCAATGACCAAGAACGAGATGATCGCGTTGAGCAAGGTGCCCCAATCGATGAGGGCGGCACCATTGAAGTAGTAGCGAGCGCCTTTCAGCGTGTATTTGCCAAGGAGACCCGACTGCCACTGAAGGTAAGCCGCATCATTCGGAGTGATCGAGCCGGCGCCCGAATTCGCCGCATAGGTTTCGGTCATTGCGGTAAGATCGCCCGCCGCGAAGGATTGACCAATATCCTGAAGTCCGGCCTGAGCGGCATTCGCAGCCGGAAGGACGGTCACCAAGCCAGCAAGGCCACCGGGGAGAGCCCAAGTGCATAAGCTGAGCAAGATGTTAACGACCGCGGTCACGATGGCGCTGAACGCACCGCCGATGATAACGCCGACGGCCAGGTCAACGACATTGCCGCGAGTGATGAAGGCTTTGAATTCGCTCATCACGCCATTGACTTTTTTCATACTTTTGTCTTTCTTCATAAATCCTCCAAAAAAGATTTGCGGATTTATCTTACAACTTTCTCGCGCGCACGGAAACTTAAGAATGCATTGCGCCCGTCAGCAGTGGGGTTTTTGCCGGCTTTTTCCTCGATTCCATTCGAAAGAAAATAAGCAGTTCCCAAAACCAGATCTGACCCTCGGAAAAAAGATTATTCGACAATCCGTGAAGAGTGTTGCTTTTTCTATACACTGTCAAAAAATTTCATTCTGAAAATTGACATTTTCGCGGGAGAAAAAAGCCCTAAGAATCCTTCGCAAAAACCTTAAAAAACACGCTTTTCCAACCCCCTCAAAAAATCGACTTTTCGCGCGGGTTAAACAAGTGAGCAATTTTGTTTGAAAATTCTTATAAGTCCGATATAGTTATTCACGCAAGGGCGGAGAGACGTAACAACTTCCTGCCCCTCCATAAGACAATTTCTCAGGGAATTGTTGTTTTAATACCCACGAAATTACTGAGCTTATGGCACCCGGAGAAAAGAGGCACCACACCATGTTACAAGTTAAGAAGAGAGACGGCTCCATCGTCGATTTCGACATCAAAAAGATTGAGAACGCCGTGAGCCGCGCGTTCGTCGCTGAGCACAAAACCGTCACGGATGACGTGATTGAGCTTTTGGCTCTCCGTGTCACTGCGAACTTCAATTCCAAAGTCGCGGATAACAAGATCAACGTCGAAGACATCCAGGATTCGGTTGAGATCGTTTTGATCCAAGCCGGCTATGTCGACGTCGCTAAATCCTATATGGATTATCGCGCGAAGCATGCTCAGCTCCGCGAGATCAAGAAAACGGAACTCGACTATGCGGCCTTGGTCGATAACTATCTTCACGTCAATGACTGGCGTGTCAAAGAGAACAGCACCGTCACCTATTCGGTCGGCGGCCTCATCCTTTCGAACTCGGGCGCTGTGACGGCCAACTATTGGCTCTCGCAGGTCTATGACAAAGAAATCGCCGATGCCCACCGCAATGCGGATATGCACATCCACGATCTCTCGATGCTCACCGGCTATTGCGCCGGCTGGTCGCTCAAGCAGCTCATTCAAGAAGGTCTCGGCGGAGTCCCGGGCAAAATCACCTCGTCTCCGGCCCACCACTTGATGACGCTCTGCAACCAGATGGTCAACTTCCTTGGCATCATGCAGAACGAATGGGCCGGCGCTCAAGCCTTCAGCGGCTTCGACACCTACCTCGCTCCGTTCGTCAAGGTTGATCATTTGAGCTACAAAGAAGTCAAACAAGCCATTCAATCGTTCATCTATGGCGTCAATACCCCGTCTCGTTGGGGCACCCAGGCGCCGTTCACCAACATCACCCTCGACTGGACTGTTCCGGATGATATGGCGGAACTCAATTGCATCGTTGGCGGCAAAGAGATGCCGTTCAAATACAAGGATTGCGTCGAAGAGATGAAGATGGTCAACAAAGCCTTCATCGAAGTCATGATCGAAGGCGATGCCAACGGCCGCGGATTCCAATATCCGATTCCGACCTACTCCATCACCAAAGAATTCGATTGGTCCGACACGGAGAACAACCGTTTGCTCTTCACGATGACCGCGAAATATGGCACGCCTTACTTCAGCAACTACATCAACTCGGATATGAAGCCGAGCGATGTCCGCTCGATGTGCTGCCGTCTGAGACTCGATCTTCGTGAGCTCCGCAAAAAGAGCGGCGGCTTCTTCGGAAGCGGCGAATCGACCGGATCCATCGGCGTCGTGACGCTCAATATGCCGCGCTTGGCCTATCTTGCGACCGACAAGGCTGACTTCTATGTCCGCCTCGATCGCCTCATGGATATCGCGGCTCGTTCGCTCAGCATCAAACGCAAGACCATCACCGCAATGCTCGATGGCGGACTCTATCCGTACACCAAGCACTACCTCGGCACCTTCAAGAACCACTTCTCGACCATCGGATTGGTCGGCATGAACGAAGCCTGCCTCAACGCCCGCTGGATCAAACAGGATCTGACCCACGCCGATGCGCAAGCGTTCACGATCGAAGTCCTCAATCACATGCGGAGCCGGCTCTCGGATTACCAAGAGCTCTATGGCGATCTCTACAACCTCGAGGCCACTCCGGCCGAGAGCACCGCGTATCGCTTAGCGAAACACGATAAAGAGAGATATCCGGACATCATCACCGCCGGCAAGGCTGGCGAGACCCCGTATTACACGAACTCGTCGCACCTCCCGGTTGGCTATACCAACGACATCTTCAGTGCCCTTGACATCGAGGACCGCTTCCAGACCCTCTACACTTCGGGCACCGTCTTCCACGCCTTCTTAGGCCAGAGACTCCCGAACTGGGAGAGCTGCATGAAACTCGTCCGCAAGATCGCCGAGAACTACAAGCTGCCGTACTACACGATGTCGCCGACTTACAGTGTCTGCGCTGACCACGGCTACCTCTCCGGCGAAGTCTGGAAATGCCCGATCTGCGGCAAAGAGACGGAAGTCTACAGCCGCATCACCGGTTACTACCGGCCAGTCAAGAACTGGAACGAAGGCAAGACGCAGGAATTCCATGATCGTCAGACTTATTTGATCAACGAGAATGAGAATCCGAATCACGTCGGCCCGGAAGCCAGCTGCTCCTGCGGCCATCCGGAAAAGGCGGAAGCCCCAAAAGTGACCGAGCTCTTGCTCTTCACCTCGCCGACCTGCCCGAACTGCAAGATGGCGAAGATGCTCCTCGATAAGGGTGGCATCAACTACAAGAACATCGATGCGACGACGGATAAAGAAGCCGCCCAAGCCTATGGCATCACCAAGGCTCCGACGCTCCTTGTCCCGAATGGCTCATCCTACGACGTCTACGAGAATGCCTCCTTGATCAAGGGGTATATCGAGAAAGTCAAAGGCAATGCCGCTTGAGAGTGAGATTCTGATTATCGGTGGAGGACCGGCGGCGATGACCGCCGCCCTCTATTCTTTACGAGCCGGACGAAGCGTGCGGATGATCGAAAAGGAGAATTTCGGCGGCCAGATCGCCGATAGTCCCCGGGTCGAAAACTTCCCCTCGCTCAAATCCATCTCCGGTTTGGAGTTCTCGAGCAATCTCTTTGATCAAGTGACTTCGCTCGGTGCCGAATTCGAACTCGATGAAGCCCAAAAAATCGAAAAAGACGGCGATGTCTTTCTCGTCAAAGGCTCCTCAAACGAGTATCGCGCCAAAAGCGTGATCATCGCGACTGGCGTGAAACACCGCCACCTTAATATCGCGGGCGAAGACAAGTACCTCGGCCATGGCGTCAGCTATTGCGCCGTGTGCGACGGCCCCTTCTACGCCGGCAAGCCTGTCATGGTGATTGGCGACGCCAATAGCGCCCTCCAATACGCCATCCTGCTCGCCAGCCAATGCCCCCACGTCGATGTCGTGACCCTCTTTGATAAGTTCTTCGCCGATGACGTTCTCGTCAAAGGCCTCGAATCCCTCAAGAACGTCACCATCACCCACAACATGTCCTCCCTCTCCTTCAACGGGGATGGCAAAAACCTCGTCTCGGTGAGTTTCGAAAACACCGTGACGAAAGAGCATAAGGATATCCCCTGCGCGGCGGCCTTCGTCGCGATTGGGCAAATCCCGGACAACGATCGCTTTGCGAACTTAGTCGAGCTCAAGAAAGGCTTCATCGTCGTCGATGAATCCATGATGAGCAAGACCCCGGGCCTCTATGCCGCCGGCGATTGCCGCGACAAGAAGATCCGCCAATTGACCACCGCTTGCAGCGATGGCGCGATCGCGGCCTTAAGCGCCTCGAACTACGTCTTCGCCCTCGATCATCATTAATCCGATGCAAAAACCCTCTCGAATCGCTTCGGGAGGGCTTTTTTAATGCGGACGATCAATCGTAACCGCGGAGATCGACGTGGGTGATGTACTTCTGAAGAATGGCCTTGTAGATGAGGGCCTGCTCCTTCGGAATCATATGGAGGCCATGCGAGATGCAGTTCTCGGAATCGATATAGCGCTGGATGTAATACTTCTGGGCGCCTTCAAGCCAGGCGCCGATCTCTTCGAAATCGTGCTGGTTATGGTATTCGAGAATGCTGGTGGTTCTGAACTCATAGGGAATCCGTCCATGGATCAGGAAGTTGACCGATTCTTCGATGTCTTCCATCTTGAAGTTGGTCGTCCCGATCGTCAGGGCATATTTCTCTTTCGAGTTTTTGATGTCCATCGCCACATAGTCGACCAGGCCTTGCTCCACCGCGACGCGAAGCACTTCAGGCCGCGAGCCATTCGAATCAAGCTTGATGATGTATCCCAATTCTTTGATCTGGGCCAGTTTCTCTAAAAGGTCGGGCATTAAAGTCGGTTCGCCACCGGTGACGCAGACGGCATCAAGGACATTCTTCCTTTGCTTAAGATAAGTCAGAATATCCTCCCAAGGAATGGTCGGAGCGCCTTTGGGGTTCAAGACCAAAGAGGAGTTATGGCAAAAGGGGCAGCGGAAATCGCAGCCCGCCATGAAAAGAGTCGTCGTGATGTTATCATCGAAGTCCAAAAGGGAAAGCTTTTCCCAACCTGAAAAATCCATGTCATTATTATAGCCTTTCTCAGGTTATATAGACCTTCTTTATCATCGGAAAAAGACCCGGTCCCGTTCTCGGCCATCAACCGAGAATAAAAAGAGGGTTTTTTAACCGAAAGAAAAAAATGATTTTCTACTTTTTGTTACATTCTTACAACTTAGTATTTATTCGATTGCTCCTTATTAAAAATAATTAATGCATTTTAATAGTTATCGCTTTTTAATATTTTTATGGTAGTGTACTTTTAGTGCGTTCATCAACCTTCAATGGGATAATGAGAGTATGGCATTCCGCAAACTCGAGAACATAGATGAGAAAATCATCGACGCGACAATTGCGCTAGGCGCCCTCCAACAAGGCGGGCGTGGTTTTGCGACCAAAGACATCGCGGAACGCTGCCACATCTCGGAGTACGTGATCTTTAAACATTTCGGCAATAAGCAGACGCTCTTGGCTTTAGCGGATAAAAAAGTATGCCAAGCCATCACCGAGGGCGCCCGGGACATCGCCAAGAGGGAGCCTGATCTCCAAAGTTTTTCCGCCAGCATCCTCGATTGGCTGATTCAGCACCCCGACATCACTTTCTTCTCGCTCAACTTCGGCCATGGGGTCCCCCACGCCTCCGAAACCCAATTGCCCAATGATGCTGTTTGCAGCAAAATCTGGGCTGAGAATGGCCGCTATATCTTCAAAGCCGATCCGAGCGCCTCGGACTTCGATTGTGCCTTTGCTTGGCATTTCCTGCTCCGGAATCTTCTTGATTTCGCCGGTTTTATCTTATTGAAAAATGTCGAAGACACCCCGGAAGCACGCGCTTTGCCTCTTCGGATTCTCTCGGAAGGAATCAGTCTAGAGAAAGAGCCAAGTTTATGAGCAGCATCGAAGATAAAGTCCTTTTGGCCGCGATCGAAGAAGGCGGCCGACATATGCCGCCCACCTTTTCGACGATTCGGATCGCCGAAAAATGCAAAGTCTCCGAGTTTTTGATCTATGACCACTTCAAAAACAAAGCCAACTTGCTCCAAGCGGCCCACATCTTCTTGCTCGACAAACTCGCTGAGGAAGCCGAAGCCGCATCAAAGAAAGACAGCGACTTCGAAAGCTTCTTCTCGGATTTGGTCTCCTATGAACTTGCCCACCCAGCTTGGAATGGCTATTTCTTGAATTATGGCCTTTGCTACCCTCAGGGCGAAATCCTATCGGAGAGCCAGAAAGCCAGCGAGGCATTCTACGATAACCACAAAGGGGTTCTTTTGCCCCGTTATTGCCCCCTTGAAGAGCCGATTATCGACCGGCTCCGCTTCCGCTTCTTTTTCCGAGAAGTTTATGCCTTTTCCCAGCTTCTGATCACCCAGCAAATCGACGATACGCCCGAGGTGCGGGCCAAGGAAGCCCAACTTCTTTTCACCGGACTCTCTCGGAATAAAAATCTCCGCAAAAAGCCAACAAAATAAAATTTAGCTCCGTAAAAGTCCTTCCTTTTTAAGCCATAAATTCTCCCCTAAAACGCAAAGAAAATGACTCGCTCGGGAAAAGTCTTTTTTTGCCTTAGCAAAAAGACGATAATATCCCTGCATATGTCTTACCGGCACTTGGATAACATAGATGAGAAAATCATCGATGCCACCATCCTCGTTGGGGCCACGAATGGGGCGAACAAACTTTCGACCAAGGAAATTGCCAAGGCCTGCGGGATCTCCGAGTTTGTCATTTACGACCATTTCAAAAGCAAAGAAAAGCTGCTTTCGATCGCCGATCAAAAAGTCGCGGAGACTTTCAGCGATGCCGCCCAAGAGCAATTCCGGAAAAGCACCGACTTCGATACCTTCTGGAATGGGATGGTCGATCTTTTGATCGCCAACCCGAACCTCGCCTCTTTCTCAATCAATTATGGCCATATCTTCCCTCGGATTTCGAAACCCGCGGATTTCGATGATTTCCTCGTTACCGAGATTCAGCCGATCGCCAAGGAGTCCTTCACCCGCTTAGGCGTCACCTTCGAAGCGGACTACCTCTACACCTACATGTGGATGTGGCTGGCCCGCTCGATCTTCACTTATGCTCAGTTCATCATCGGCAAGAGCTTAGAAGACCGCCCCGAATCCCGAAACATCTCCTGCGCCGCCGCGAGAAATGGCCTCTTCTCCTTCAAGAAGAACTAACAAAAAAAGAAAGCCGCGCTTCCACGCGGCTTTCTTTTTGTCGGAATTTACTTCGCTTTCGCTTCCACGGTTTCCGAAGCAGGTTGAACCGGGGCTTCAGCGGGCTTTTCAGGCTTCTTATCGCGGAGAATCGAATTCATGATGATGCCAAGGATCATGGAGACCGCAATCGAAGTGATCTCAACGGTCGGATTGGTCGGATCGCCAAACTTGAAGGCTAAGCCGCCGATGCCGGCGACCAAGATGACCGAGGCCACGAAGATATTCTTCGTCTGCCCGAAGTCGATCTGATCAGCGCTTAGCATCTTAACGCCGCTCGCAGCGATGAAGCCATAGAGAATCAGGCTGACGCCACCGGTAACGCAAGCCGGAATGGTCATCGTAAGGGCCATTAAGGGGCTCAGGAAGCCAAGGGCAATCGCGATGCAGCAAGCCAAAGCAATGACTTTGGTCGAAGCGATTCTTGTGACGCCGACCACTGCGACGTTTTCGCCATAGGTCGTATTCGCGGCTCCGCAAAGCGGTCCGGAGATCGCCGTCGCAACGCCATCGCCGATGAGCGTCCGGGTCAAACCCGGGTCGCTCAGAAGATCGCGACCCAAGATGCCCGACATATTCTTATGATCGCCGATGTGCTCGCAGATCGTGACGAAGCTGACCGGCACGAAGAGAAGAGCGGCTTTGCCAACATCGGCCCCGGTAAGCGGGACCGAGGAATCATTGAGCAAGAAGAGGAAACGCGGATAGTCGAGGAACGACTGGAAGCGAATCGGATTGAAATTGGTTACAAGCGGATCGAAATCGACAACGTGGAAGTAATCATTATGCAAGCCATAGTAGCCGATGCCCGTGAAGACGCCCGCGGCCACATAGCCCGCGGCCATGCCGATGATGAACGGAATGAGAGCGACCGTTCCTTTGCCATAATGGGCCGCTAAGGCGGTCGCGACCATGGCGATCAAGCCACAAAGAATCTTGATGAGGTTATACGTTCCGGAGGCCGAGCCCGTCAAATTCGCCACCGCGCTTCCCGCCAAGGAAAGGCCGATGACCATGATGACCGGTCCGACCACAATCGGCGGGAGCAATTTATTGAGCCAGCCAACGCCGAAGAGTTTGATGAATAAGGCAACGATGCAATAGACCGCGCCGACCATGGCCATTCCGATCGGTAAGATCCAGAGGTTGGCCATTTGTCCGACAACATTGCCATTCACGTCCGTGACGGCAACCGCCCCAATCGCGATCGCGGCTTCCATCGGGGCCATATACGCGAAGGAAGAAGCGAGGAACATCGGAGCTTTGAACTTCGTCATGAAGAGATAGAAGAGCGTGCCCACGCCGGCGGCCACGATCGTCGGGCCCACCAAGACGCTCACCAAACTCGTCCCATCCTTCGTCACATAGCCCGCGAAGACAATCAACGGGACCGTGATGCAGGCCACGAACATGGCCAGCACGTGCTGCAAAGCCAGAATAAACGCCTGGCCTTTGCTTTTGGGGAATTCGTTCACATCCAGCAACATCCTTTTCTCGCTCTCCATAAGAGCTCCTTTCTTCGCAGAAAAAAAGGACTAGTACCCTAGTCCTTGATTTCAACGAATCTTGAAGAGTCGAAACGCTCGCGATAAGAGAGGAAACTCCAGCCCTCAGGGATGGTGTTTTTCCGCTCAATTATCTTCATTGCTTTCCGCCTTCGGGAAGAGTCTAAGGGAACGCAAAACCTTTTCAAGGAAAAAAAGAAATTTCACCTCTGAAAGCGATTAGCATTAGGAATTTGGCGCAAGGTAGACTACAATGATATTTCTTCCTTAGAAGGGATAAAGTCGAAATCCGATTTTTTCACCTAACGTCGAGAATTTAAAAAGGCAGGCCTTGAAGACCTGCCTTATTTTCTTTCGACAACGCCTTACTTTTCGACTTGGTAGTTTGGGCTTTCTTTCGTGATATCAATATCGTGCGGATGGCTCTCTTTAAGCGAAGCTTGGGTGATCCGAATGAACTTCCCGTACTTGGCAAGATCGGGAATCGTTCCGACCCCAAGATAGCCCATGCCCGAACGAAGCCCGCCGAGGAGTTCATAGATGACATCGCTTGCATTTCCCCTAAAGGGGACCCGGCCTTCGACGCCTTCGGGAACCAGCTTCTGATGATCGCTCTGGAAGTAACGGTCGGCGCTGCCATGCGCCTGCTCCATCGCCCCCAAAGAACCCATACCCCGATAGACCTTGTATTTGCGGCCCATATAAAGCTCGGTGGCTCCCGGGGCCTCTTCGCAGCCCCCGAAGATCGCACCCATCATCACGGTGTTGGCGCCCGCGGCCAAGGCTTTCGTGATATCGCCGCTATACTTGATGCCGCCATCAGCAATGATCGGACAATGATATTCTTTCGCCGCTTTGCTCGTCTCCAAGATCGCGGTGATTTGGGGAACGCCCATGCCTGAAATGATGCGGGTCGTGCAAATCGAGCCCGGCCCCATCCCGACTTTAACGGCATCGGCTCCGGCTTTCATAAGATCGCGAGCGCCTTCATAGGTCGCGACGTTGCCGGCGATGATATCGGTATTCGGGAAGGCCGCCTTTAACTTCTTGAGGGCTTCGATCACGTTCTTGCTATCGCCATGGGCGCTATCGAGAACCAAGACATCAACCCCCGCTTTCACGAGGGCAGTCGCCCTTTCAATCAAATCTTTGGTGATGCCCACTCCGGCTCCGCAAAGAAGCCGGCCATAGGAATCCTTCGCCGCATTCGGATATTGTTTGATCTTTTCGATATCCTTGATGGTGATGAGACCGGCCAAACGGCCTTTTTCATCGACCAACGGAAGCTTTTCTTTCTTGCTTTCGGCCAAGATCGCCTCGGCTTCTTCAATCGTCGTCCCCTTCTTCCCGGTCACCAGGGGGGCTTTGGTCATGACTTCTTCAACCGTCTTGGAGAAATCATTCTCAAACTTCAAATCGCGGTTGGTGATAATCCCCACGAGATAATCGTCTTTATCCACGACTGGAATGCCCGAGATGTGGTATTTGGCCATGAGCGAAAGAACTTCGGAAAGCTTTTTGTCCTTCGTCACGGTGATCGGATCCTTGATGACGCCATTCTCGGACCGCTTTACCTTATCGACCTCGTCGGCCTGGCGTTCGATCGTCATGTTCTTGTGAATGATGCCGATTCCTCCTTCGCGGGCGAGAGCAATCGCCATCTGGCTTTCGGTCACGGTATCCATCGCCGCCGAAAGGAAAGGAATATTGAGCGTGATGTGTTTGCTCAATTGGGTTTTTAAGGAAACCATGTCTGGAGTCACCTCGCTATAGCGGGGCAAAAGAAGGACATCGTCGAAAGTGATGCCGGTCCCAACGATTTTCTCGTCATTATCCATCGTTTTTATACTCCGAAAAACGATTTGGTCTTTCGGAAACTCCTTTGGATAATTATAGAGAGTCCTTCCGTCATGGCGAAAGCAAAATCGGGGAAAACGCTTTCAGAAAACGCCCTTGTTTTTATAGTAAAAACAAAAGATTATTCAAGTTCGATCGTCGATGGCGGTTTGGACGTGAAGTCATAGAGAACCCGGTTCACGCCTTTGACTTCATTGACGATGCGATCGGAAACAACGCTCAATAAATCGTAAGGGAGTTCGACCGGTTTGGCGGTCATGAAGTCGTCGGTTGAGACGGCCCGAAGGACCACCGCGTAATCATAGGTTCTTTGATCGCCCATCACCCCGACGCTCCGCATATTGCTGAGGGCCGCGAAATATTGGGAGGGCATCTCTTTGAGGTTCGCTTTAGCGATCTCCTCCCGGAAAATCGCATCCGCTTCTTGAACGATCGCGATCTTCTCTTGGGTGATCTCGCCAACGATGCGAATCGCTAAGCCTGGGCCTGGGAAAGGCTGACGATAGACAAGTTCTTTCGGTAGGCCCAATAAGAGGCCGACTTCCCGAACTTCGTCTTTGAAAAGGTTATTGAGTGGCTCGACGATCCCATCGAAATCGATGTCCTTCGGAAGGCCGCCCACGTTATGGTGCGACTTGATCTTGGCTGAGACGCCAAGACCGCTTTCGATCCGATCCGGATAGATCGTCCCTTGGGCGAGATAACGGGCTTCCGGGATCTTCTTGCGGACATCCACGAAGCAATCGATGAAGGTTTTGCCAATGATTTTGCGTTTTTGTTCCGGATCGCTGACGCCGGCTAATCTTGAAAGAAAGAGCTCGGAGGCATCGACCGGAATGAAATTAAGCGAGAAACGCGAAGTGTCGGAAAAGATCTTTTTGACCTGCTCGGCTTCCCCTTTGCGGAGCAAGCCATGATCAACGAAGACGCAGGTGAGATTCTTGCCGATCGCTTTCTCGATCAGGGTCGCGGTCACGGCCGAATCGACGCCGCCAGAGAGGGCGCAGAGAACTTGCTTGTCCCCCACTTTCGCCCGAATTTCCTGGATTTTATCCTGAACGAAGGAATCGCTCTTCCAACTTGGGGCGCACCCGCAAACCCGATAGACGAAGTTCTCAATCATCTTTTGGCCTTCCTCGCTATGGACGACCTCCGGATGGAACTGGGTGGCATAAAGACGCTTGGCGGCATTTTCAAAAGAAGCGTTCGGGCAGGTCTTCGAGGACGAGGTTTTGACGAAGCCTTCCGGAAGAAGGGTCGCCTGATCGTTGTGGGACATGAAGACGTTGGTCTTCGAATGGACATTCTTAAAAAGAAGCGATGATTTCTGGAGCGTGATTTCGGTTTTGCCATATTCGCTCGAAGGAGCTGGAATGACTTTGCCGCCGAGCTCATACGCCATGAGTTGGGCGCCATAGCAGATCCCAAGGATCGGTTTGCCGAGCGAAAAGATCGCCGGATCAACATGAGGCGAGGCGGCATCGTAAACCGAATTCGGTCCGCCGGTGAAGATAATGCCTTTGATTTCTGGATCCGCAAGAATGGATAAAGCGGTCGTAAAAGGGAGCACTTCGGAATAGACGTGGCAATCCCGAACCCGCCGCGCGATAAGTTGGTTGTATTGGCCCCCGAAATCCAAGACGATGATTTTTTCCATCCGTTTTCTCCTTTGAGGGCCGAGGCCTTATTTCACTGCTGAGAGACTGACAAGCGAATGAAGCGGGATGTCCAAGGCTTTCTCGCCCTGAAGCTCCTTGAGATAGATCACAACCAGAGCGGCGACCGGATCGGCGCCGAGTTTCTTGGTGAGATCCTCGAGCGCTCGTAAACTTCCGCCGGTGGCGATGAGATCATCGATGAGAAGAACGCGGTCCCCCGCTTGAAAAGCGTTGGCCGGGACTTCAAGGCTGGCCGTGCCATATTCGAGGGTGTAGCTCACCTTCGCGGTGATGCCCGGGAGTTTGCCCGCTTTGCGGGCCATGACGAAGCCGATGCCCATCTTGTAGGCTAAGGCCGCGCCGAAGATAAAGCCGCGGGATTCCGGCCCTAAGACGACGGTCGGATGATACGGGGCAGCTAATTTGGCGAAATCATCGATGCATTGCTGAAAGGCTTTCGGATCCCGCAAAAGAGGCGAGATGTCCTTAAAAGAAATCCCGGCTTTCGGAAACCCGTTGACCACGGCGATGTACTTCTCGTAATCCATGAATAAACTCCTTTATGAAGGGGATAAGCCCCGAAATGGAAAACAACGTTCTTTATTCTAATGAAATTTCCTCGCGGATGCTATAAGGACGCAGGCTTTTCAGGGGCGAAAATCACTTTGCCATGATCGAATCCCGCGATATCGGCTCCGCTCCGGACTGGAATCCCCATCGCGTTCAGCTTGCCATGCCCGCCCTGGAAGCTCTTCTCGACCGCCACGCAAACGCCCATGACTTGGGCTCCGGCTTGCTGGCAAAGCTCGACGAGGCCGAGCGAGGCGTTTCCTTCGGCCATGAAATCATCGACGATCAAAACTTTTTCGCCTTTCTTAAGGAAGCGTTTATCAATCGTAATCGGAGAAACGATCCCCCGCGTAAACGATTTGACGTTCGCGGTATAAACATTCGTGGTATCGACGATCTTCGATTTGCTCTTTTTGGCGAAGACGACCGGAATATCCCCTAAGAGTTCCGCCGAGGACACCGCGAAAGCGATGCCGCTCGTCTCGATGGTCACGATCTTTTCGGTATCGTGAAACGGCTCAACCAAATAAGCGCAGATCCGGCGAAGGAGAGCGATATCGATTTGGTGATTGATGAAGGAATCCACCTTCAAAATCTCGTTATCGATGATGACGCCATCGGATTGGATCCGTTCTTCGAGTTCTTTCATGGGTTACCTCGCCAAAGTTTATTCGAAAAAGAATTCTTTTATTTTACCGAGGCCTCTTCCAAAAGCGAGACCGGGTTTCCGGTTATTTATAAAATATATAAATAAGCGGGTGTAGGGTAGCGCTTTCATTCATAAAAACACCCCGAATTGTTTCCTAATCCCCAAAAAGGTTGCGATAATGGAAGTGCCAAAAATTTGGCATTCGTATATTCTCCCTAATCGGTGGGACCGTCTCTACGCCAGGACCATAATCCAGGCACTACGAATCAAACCAAAAGAACTTTTAAGGTTTTTTTGCCTTTGAAGAGATCGTTTTCCATTTTCATAGGGTGAAGATGCGAGAAAAGGATCATAGGCATGAAAAACCAAACCAGAGTCGCACTCGTCTCCCTCATCGCCGCCACCGGCGCTTCTTTGCTGGCTGGCTGCAACAGCACCACCACTTCTACGAACACTTCGGCCGGCACCTCGTCCGCAACCCCAACGTATGCGAACACCGGCAAGATCGGCTTAGTTGAAGTCGGTGATGAAACCGAAGGCTACACCAAGGCTCATATGGACGGCATCAACGCTGCCGCTAGCAAGCTTGGCGTGAGCAATCGTTTGATCTGGAAGAAAAAGATCGCTGAGGATTCGGGCTGCAAGACCGCGATTGACGATTTGGTCGCTTCCGATTGCGGACTCGTCGTTTCCAACAGCTACGGCCATCAGGATTATATGTGCGATGCCGCCGCTTCTTATCCGGAAGCCAAGTTCGTCGCAATGACCGGCGATTATGCGAAAATCTCCGGCAAAACCAATTTCAAAAATGCTTTCGTCTCCATTTACCAGGCTCGTTATGTCTCGGGCATCGTCGCCGGAATGAAGCTCAAAGCGTTAATCGATAGCAATGCGCTTGATACCACCTTCAACAAAGATGCGAATGGCAAGTGGAAGGTCGGCTATGTCGGCGCTTATCAATATGCCGAGGTCATCTCGGGCTATACTTCGTTCTATCTCGGCATCAAATCGGTCGTCTCCGATGTCGCGATGGAAGTCAAATTCACCAATTCGTGGTTCGATATCGACGCCGAAGGAAGCGCCGCAGACGCCTTGGTCAAAGATGGCTGCGTCATCATCGGCCAGCACGCCGATTCGACTGGCGCTCCGGCCAAAGTCGAGTCCCTCTTGGGCACGACCCGCACCGGCGATAAGAAATATGTTTGCTACTCGGTCGGCTTCAATATCGATATGACCACCGTCGCTCCGCATGCCGCTCTCACTTCCGCCATCAATAACTGGGAAGTCTATTACGAGTATCTCTTCAAAGCCTTCCTCAATAACGAAACCATCACCGATGATTGGTGCAAGGGCTATGAAGCCGACGCCGTTTCAATCTCGACCTTGAATTCCGCCTCGGTCGCCGATGGCACCCAAGCCGCGGTTGATGCTGCGGTCGCTAAGATCAAAGCTGGCACGCTCCAAGTCTTCGATACTTCGAACTTCACGGTCAGTAACGCCAAAGTCACAAGCCACACCGTCGATCTCTCTCACTACGATTATTCGGGCTCGACTCCGAAAGTCGTCTACCAGGGCGAAAGCGTCGAGGCCATTAAGACTTCGGGAACCATTTCTTATTTCTCCGAATCGACCTATCGTGCCGCGCCGTACTTTGATCTGAAGATCGACGGCATCAGCTGGCTTGCCTAATTCGCTTTTCACGGAAGGAGGGGCTAATCACCCCTTCTTCCCTTTCGCTTTTCAAGGAGAGACATGGGAAAACAGATCCGCCTCAAAAATCTGACGAAACGCTTCGGCAAAGTCGTGGCAAACGACGCGATTTCCCTTGAAATCAAACCCGGAGAAATCCTCGCGTTACTGGGCGAGAATGGCTCAGGCAAGACCACCCTCATGAATATGCTTTCTGGCATCTACTACCCCGATGAAGGGCAGATTTTTGTCGATGGGAAAGAAGTCAAAATCACCTCGCCCAAGGTCGCATTCGATTTCGGGATCGGCATGATCCATCAGCATTTCAAGCTGATCGACGTCTTCACGGCGGGCGAGAATATCGAACTCGGCCTCAAAGGCAAAGAATGGCTCAATAGCAAAGAAATCAATGATAAAATCGCCGCTCTTTGCGCTTCTTATGGCTTCCAAATCGATCTCAACAAGAAAGTCTATGACATGTCCGTCTCCGAAAAACAAAAGGTCGAAATCGTCAAACTCCTTTATCGGGGAATGACCACTCTGATCCTCGATGAGCCGACCGCGGTATTGACCCCCCAAGAAACCGATGTCCTTTTCTCGGTCCTTCGGAAAATGAGGGACGAGGGCAAAAGCGTGATCATCATCACTCATAAATTGTCCGAGGTCCTTTCGCTTTCCGACCACGTCGCCGTCCTCCGGAATGGCAAGCTCGTTCAGGAGCTTGAAACCAAGGACGCCACCGAAAGCATCCTCACCGACGCGATGGTGGGCGAGCACATTGAGCTCAATATCGCCCGGTCCGCCCCGATTCATCCGCAAACCGTTCTCGAAATCAAACATCTCACCACCCTTGATGGCTATGGCGCCAAGACGCTCGATGACGTCTCCTTTGAGGCCCGAAGCGGAGAGATCCTCGGCATCGCCGGCGTTTCTGGCAGCGGCCAAAAAGCGCTTTTGGAAGCAATCGCCGGACTTCAAAGGGCCGAAAAGGGTTCTTCGATCATCTACCATTACGACAAAACAAAACCGGTGGTCGAAGCCCCTACTCGTTTCAAAAAACCCGCGCCGCTTCCCGATCAAGCCGAACTCGTCGGCAAAAGCGTCAAAGAGATCAAAGCCTTGGGCATCGCCCTCGCCTTCGTTCCTGAAGATCGTTTGGGCATGGGCCTCGTCGGCGATATGGATATGGTCAACAACATGATGCTCCGCTCCTATGAGCATGGCAAAACGCCCTTCCTCTCTTATCAGGAGCCGAGCGCCCTCGCCAAATCAATTCGCGACAAACTCCAAATCTCGACGCCTTCCATCAAGACGCCGGTCCGCAAACTCTCGGGCGGCAACGTCCAAAAAGTCTTGGTCGGCCGCGAGATTGCTTCTTCACCCCGCGTCCTCATGACGGCTTATGCGGTTCGGGGGCTCGATATCAACACGTCCTATACCATTTATAACATCCTCAACGACCAAAAGAAGGCAGGTTTGTCGGTGATTTACGTCGGAGAAGACCTCGACGTCCTCCTCGAACTCGCCGATCGAATCCTCGTGCTCTCAAATGGCAAAGTCACGGGACTCGTCGAAGCCCGCAAGACGACGAAAAAAGAAGTTGGCGCCTTAATGGGCGGAGAGGAGGCTCACCATGCTGTTGCGTAACGCAAACGGAGAACCGCTGATCCGGACCGTCCGGAGAGATGATCTTTCGAAGCCAAGACAGATTCTCGTCAAGAGCATCTGCATCGGCAGCGCGATCATCCTCTGCATCATCCTGTTGGCGATCATCGGCCAAAAAGATCCTTTCCCGGCCGTTGGAATCCTCTTCCAAGGTTCCTTCCAAAACAAATACAAATTCCGTCAGAGCCTCGAAGAGATGGTCTTACTTCTTGGGATTGCCGTCGCTTTGGCACCCGCTTATCAGATGCGCTTCTGGAACGTCGGGGCCCAAGGCCAGATTCTCATGGGGGCTTTAGGAACGGCGATCGTCATGATCTATTGCCCAAATCTCCCGAGCGGTCTCGTGATTTTCCTCAGTTTGATCACCGCCCTCGCTTTCGGCGGTCTTTGGGGATTCATCCCGGCGATTTTCAAAGCCAAATGGAACACGAACGAGACTCTTTTCACCTTGATGATGAACTACATCGCGATTCAACTCGTGAGTTTCGCCACCATCAACTGGAAAGGCGCGAACTCCTCGATGTCGATCATCAATAGCAAGAGCCACGTCGGCTGGCTTCCGACCTTGGGCGCGGATGTCTATCTCCCCCTCATCATCATCGGAATCATGACCATCGCGATGTGGGTCTTCCTCCGCTACACCAAACGCGGCTATGAGCTTCAAGTCATCGGCGAGAGCCTCAATACCGCCCGTTACACCGGCATCAAAGTCTCTCGGAGCATCATCCTCACGATGATCCTTTCCGGCGCCCTCTGCGGACTCATCGGTTTCATCTACGTCGCCGGCATTGACCATAAGGTGGCCACCGATACCTCGGGCGGCTATGGCTTCACCGCGATCATCGTCGCTTGGCTCGCCTACTTCAATCCGCTCATGATGATCCCTTATGCAGGCCTCATCGTCTTCCTCAACCGGGGCGCCATCAACCTCGCGAACGTGGCCTACGCCCCTGCCCTCAACGATTATTCCTGCGAGATTCTCGTCTTCGTCTTGATCCTCAGCATCATGCTGTCGGAATTCTTTGTCCGCTACAAGCTCCACTTCCGCGGAAAAGTGAAAGAGGAACTAGCGGCAACACCAGCAGCGCCGGCAGCACCAGCAGAATCCGCCGCCAAGGAGGCCAAACATGAGTAGTTTCATCGCGTGGATGGTTTGCTCCGTCATCTATGGCTCGATCATCATGATGGGTGCCTTGGGCGAGACCCTGACCGAAAAAGGCGGCCACCTCAACTTGGGCGTCCCCGGCATCATGTACATCAGCGGCTTCCTTTCCTATTTCGCTACCTTCACTTATGAAAATTCCACAGCAAATCCCAATCCTTTTGTGATTATCCTGATTAGTTTGACCGTGGCTTTCGCGATCGGAAGCTTCTTCGGATTCCTCTATGCCTTGATGTGTGTGAGCTTCCAATGCAATCAGAACGTCATGGGCCTTTTGCTGACCACCTTCTGCGTTGGCTTTGCCAAATTCCTTTCCTTCGCCGTCGGGATTCAAAGCTCCTCGAAGGCGGCCGTGAGCGGTTCTGTCTTCAACTGGGTGATCCCCGGAATCAGCTCCGTCACCTTCATCGGACCGCTGCTCTTTGGCTATGGCTTCATGGTCTACGTCGCGATCATCCTGGCGATTTTGATGGATCTTTATCTGAGAAAGACCCGGAGCGGCCTTTCGCTCCGCTCCGTCGGTGAATCCCCTTCGACCGCCGATGCGGCTGGGCTCAATGTCGCCCTCTATAAATACGTATCGACCGCGATTGGATGCGGCATCTCGGGCTTGGCGGGCATGATTTACGTCCTGCAATTCGGCAACGGCACCTGGAGCACCAACAACAACATCGAAGCGGTCGGCTGGCTGGCGGTCGCCCTTGTCATCTTCGCTTCCTGGCACCCGATCCGTTTGATTTGGGGGTCGATCCTCTTTGGCATCCTCTTCTGGGCTTATAACTATCTGCCTTCCTTGGTGAACTTCACCTCCTTCACGGGCTTATCCGAGTTGCTCAAGATGCTGCCTTACATCGTCACCATCGTGATTCTTGTCATCAACAGCGCTCGGCACAAAAAGGAGAATCAACCGCCAGCTTCCTTAGGCGTCTCCTATTTCCGGGAGGAACGATGAAAGCGATTTAAAGAAAAAAGAATGAACCTTCTATCCGCAATACGTTAAAATGAAAAACTAGAAAAGAGGAGAAAAGTCCATGGACCTATCCCAATATAAGAATGCCGTTTTGCTTGATCATCCTTTGCTCAAGCACAAGATCACTTTGCTTCGTGATAAAAACACCCCCACCAGCGTGTTCCGTCCCTTGGTCAAAGAGATCGCCATGCTCGAAGGCTACGAGGTTCTCAAGAACCTGCCGACCGAGCCGCTTGAGCTCGAAACCCCGATTGAAAAAACCGTTCAGCCGACCGTGAGCGGCAAGAAGATCTGCTTTGTCCCGATTCTTCGGGCGGGCATGGGGATGGTCGATGGCTTCCTCTCCCTCTTACCGACCGCCCATTGCGGCCACATCGGCCTCTATCGCAACGAAGTGACCCACCAACCGGTCGAATACTATTGCAAGCTTCCGGCGGGCCTCTCCGAAATGAATGTCTACCTCCTCGATCCGATGCTCGCCACCGGCGGAAGCGGCATTGATGCCGTCAAGATTCTCAAGGAGCACGGCGCGAAGAACATCACCTTCGTTTGCATCATCGCCGCCCCGGAAGGCGTGGAAGCCTTCTGCAAAGAGAATCCGGATATCCCGCTCTACTTCGGCGCCTTAGACCGCTGCTTAAACAAAAACGCCTACATCTGCCCGGGTCTCGGGGATGCAGGCGATCGAATCTTCGGAACGGTCGGCGGAACGGTCAAATAGTCTTATCTTTTTCGAGAAGCTCGTCCAATTCCTTCACTTCTTCGGAAGTGGGAATATAGACGTAAGGGACGTTGCGCTTAAGGCCTTTGTAATCAAGGCCATAGCCCAGCAAGAACTTATTCTCGGTGAGCACTCGCCCGGCATAGTCGACATCAACCTCGACCTGACGGGCGATTTTTTTGTCGAATAACGCGCAGACGAGAACCCGCTTGGGTTTCCCGATCGAGCGAATGTGTTTGGTGAGGAAGGCCATCGAGAGACCGGTGTCCACCACATCCTCGACGATCACGACGCTTCGGCCATCGATCGGCGTCGCCAAATCCTTGAGCAGACGGACCTGGCCCGTGGTTTGGGTTCCGCTATAGCTTTCCAGCTGGACGTAATCCTCGATCACGGGGATGTCCACGTATTTCAATAAGTCGACCATGAAGGGCATCGCGCCTTTCATCACGCAAACGAAAAGCGGGAGTTTCTCGTCTCCTTTTAAATCGGCGGTTAACTTTCGGCCCAACGTGCGGCAAGCAGAAATGATTTCTGCCTCTGTCATTACCATCTCTTTCATGGAACGGCCTCCAAGATAACTTTTAATTATAAAGAGGTTAGGGAAGGAAGGACAACCAAAGGTGAGAATTTCCCAAAAAGAAAGCGCTTAGAATGGAAAAAGGGGCGGGGGATATTTATACTACTTTAGTGGAGAAAAATATGTCCAGCGAACATCAGGAACCTCTCCTTTTCACACTCGGGGCGAATCCGAGCGTTTCTCATGAGGTTTCCCTTTTGCTCAACCTTCCGCTTTCACCCGATAAAGTCACGCATTTTGCCGATGGCGAAACTTTTGCCAAACCTTTGATCTCGGTCACGGGCCGCGATTGCATCATCATCCATTCGACCTTCAATCCGGTCAGCGCCCGGCTTTTTGACCTCATGGTCTTCGTCGATGCCCTCAAAAACGATCACGCCGCTTCGATCACGGCCGTGATGCCTTATTTTGGCTACGCGCGGCAAGACCGCATCATCGAAGAAGGCGATCCGATCAGCGGGCTCTTGGTTGCCAAGATGCTCCAAACCGCCGGAGTCGACGAAATCGTCGTCATGGATTTCCATTCGCTCAAGCTTTTGGCTCAATTCCCTGAGGCTCACGTCAATCTCACCGCTGCTTCGCTTTTCGCCCAGCAGTTCCGTCAAGATCTCGAAGCCGCCAAAATTCTTCCGAATAACGTCTGCGTCGTTTCGCCCGATCATGGCGGACTCGGCCGCGCTCAGGAATTCGCTTCGGCCTTCGAAGGCTCTTGCTTTGCCTACGCCAAGAAGAATAGGCCTCAGCCGAATAAGGCCGTGATCGAAGGCGTCGAGGGCGATTTCAAAGGCAAGTTCTGCCTCATCATCGATGACATCATCGATACCGCCGGCACCCTCTCCGAGGTGGCCAAGTATCTTTTAGCCAATGGGGCCAAAGAAGTTTGGGTCGCTGCGACCCATGGCATCTTCTCGGGCCGGGCTGGCGAACTCATCAAAGAGTCTGGCATCAAGAAGGTCTATATTGCCAACACGATTGAATCGAACCAAGAGAGGGCTCAAATCCTCTCGATCGCCCCGATCGTCGCCGACTACCTCCGCTCAAAATACCTTGCCCGCAAATAAATAACGCCCTGGTTTCTACTCAGGGCGTATGGCTAAATGCTTTGTTAAGTATCAGAACTTGTGCTTTTATTATAGCCACAGGTGAAATCACAAAGGAAGGAAATTCGTTCATTTCCTTTGCAAAACCCCCACGAATGACTCAATAGTTCCCTTTATTGGGATAGAACTTCAGTTCTTTTTCTGTTTCGCCAAATAGGCTTCTAAGGCAGCCTCATCGGCCAACTGCTTCTTAAACGTCTTCGACTGTTTCTCAATCAGCTTCTGATCCGTGAAATAGTTGATGCCGAGAGCCTGACGGACGCGAGACAGGGTCTCCGCGGCCTTCTTCTCGGCCCGAATCGATCCCTCTTGGAGAATCTTGTAAACGCCAGGAATGTCCGCCTCGTAGGCTTTGCGGCGAGCCCGCATCGGCTCAAGGATGTCGTTGAGGACGTCCGCCAAGAAACGTTTGACAATCACGTCGCCCAATCCGCCTTTTTGATAAGCGGCCTTCAAGGCATCGAGATTTTGATATTGGGGCAGATACTTCGCGAAATGCTCATCCTTGGCAAAGGCATCGAGATAGATGAAGACCGGATTGTTGTCCGTGTGGCCGGGGTCCTCCACTTTGAGGTGGGTCGGATCGGTGAACATCGTCATGACTTTCTTCGAGACGATCTTCGCATCATCGCTCAGGTAGATGCAATTGCCTAAAGATTTCGACATCTTGGCTTTGCCATCGGTTCCTGGCAAGCGTTTGCAGGCAGCCTGATCCGGCTCCATGATCTTGCACGGAACCAAAGTCTCGCCATAAAGCGAATTGAACTTCTGAACGATTTCGTTGGCCTGCTCGATCATCGGCTCCTGATCCTCGCCAACGGGGACGACCGTCGCGTCAAAGGCCGTGATGTCGGCAGCCTGAGAGACCGGATAACAAAGGAAGCCGGCCGGAATCGATTCGCCGAATTGCCGCATCGCAATCTCGCTTTTGACCGTCGGATTGCGCTCCAAACGGGAAAGAGTGACCAAATCAAGATAATACGAGGTGAGTTCAAAAAGCTCTGGGACTTGCGATTGGACGAAGATCGTCGACTTCGAAGGATCGATGCCCGCCGCCAAATAATCGAGAGCGACTTCGATAATGTTATCGCGGACTTTCTGAGGCACGCCAAAGTTATCGGTTAAAGCCTGGGTATCGGCAATCATGATATAAATCTCATCAAAAGCGCCCGAGTTCTGAAGTTCGACCCGGCGTCTCAAGGAGCCAACATAGTGGCCAATATGAAGTTTTCCGGTCGGGCGATCCCCGGTCAGAATGATCTTTTTCTGCGGCGCGTTATTTTTCATAAAAACATCGACTCCTCTCGCTTTGTGTTCAAGTCTAGCCCGCCCGCTCCTTTTCTTCAATAAAAGGAGTCGGGTTGGCCGAATCATCAAAGAATGAATGGACTGACCTCCGAACAAAATCGACAATTTTGTCGGCTTTGAATATAATAAGACCAATCGCATAATCCATATTTAAAAGAAAGGACTTCTTATGGACCAATTTTTGAATTGGATTCGTCAAAACGCCGATGGCCGCCTCGATAAGGTATCAGACGGCATCGTTCTTGCGATGGCCATCGTCGTTGCGCTCCTTGTGGTTGTCTCGATCTTTGCCCTCATAGTCGAAATCAGTTTGGCCATCCGCTATCACGTCTACAACAAAAAGCAAAATAGCCTCAATAAGACGGGCGAGCAGATTGCCCGCGAGCTCCTCGATAAAGAGGGATTGAACAACATCGCGGTCAAAGCCACGGGATCCATCCTTTTCGAAAATAGCTATTCCCACTACTTCAAGAAAGTCCGCTTACGGCGCCTAACCTGGAAGAAGACCTCCGTGTCATCTCTCGCCATGGCTTGCCAGAAATCCTCTCTTGCCGTTTTGGACAAAGAAGGCGATAAGGACATGAAAACCCGGATTCGCCTCACGCCGTTGATCTATTTCGGCCCGTTGGCCTTCGTCCCCATGATCTTAGTGGGCGTGCTTCTGGATTATCTGATCTTCAAGACCGATGGTACCGTGACCATTGTGTTCCTTTCCTTGGCCTCGCTTTTCTATATCCTGAGTTTTGTCATGTCCCTTCTCGTTCTCAAGACGGAAAAGAAAGCGCAAGGCCGCGCTCTTGAGATCATGAAAAAAGATCAATTGGCCACCCTGAAGAGCAAGAGATGTGCACCAAACTCTTCCACTTATACAACATCGAATACGTCAACGATATGATCATTTCTTTGCTTGAGCTTATTTATTACGTTCTGCAAATCGTCGGCTACGCTCAAAGCGGATCCTTTTCTTCCTCTTCCAATAAGTAAAGCGAAGTCGCGTTATCCGTTTCCCCTTATTTTTGAGACCCAGCGAGACTCAAGACCATTTTTCTTGGCGTGCAAACAAAAATCCGAGCCTTTTTCGAGGCTCGGATACATTCGTTTTGGTGGAGCCAACGGGGATCGGACCCGCGACCTCCTCGTTGCGAACGAGGCGCTCTCCCAGCTGAGCTATGGCCCCAAAACGCCTAGTTATTATAGTTAATCGCCTTCGGCGTTACAACAAAATCCACGAAAAGGAACTTAGCCTTCCTTTTTGAAGACGAGATCAGCCTCGGAAGGAAGATCTTCGAGTCGCGATATTTTATAGGTGCAATCGATCGGCTTCCCAAAGCCATACGTGGCGTGGATGAAAGGGATTCCCGCCTTATCGGTTTCGATTTTATCCTTGAGGGTATCGCCGATATAAAGGGCCCTCGAGAGTTTCTCTTTTTCGATGATATAACGGATGTTGCCCCATTTCGGAAGTCCGGTATCGCCCGCGCAAACGTGACCCGAGAAATACTCTTCCATCTGACAAGCCGAAAGATAATTCTCGACGTAACCCTTATCGCTATTGGAGACGAGATAAAGCGAATAGCGTTGGCTTAACTGGGCTAAGGTCTCCCGTTCTTTCGGATAGAGTTTGCCCGGATGAACGGAAAGGTAGGCAATCTCTTCTTTGACGCAAAGACGGAAGAACCGCATTTGCTCCTCAAAAGAGCAGCCGGGAAAAGCCAAAGGGCCCGTTTCCTCGGGCGTCAACCCCATATACGAACGGACCGTCTCTTCGCTAAAAGAATAAGGCATCTTCGCCTTGGCCATCGCCTCATTCCAAGCGAGGGTGATTGGCGAAAGGGCATCCCAAAGGGTTCCGTCCAAATCAAAGATGATGCTGCATTGCTTTGCCATAAAAATCTCCGCAAAAAGGCCTTATTTATCGTCTGGAGTGCCGTCCGACGGCCCTTCGATCGGCGTCCAAGAATCCTTCTCGCCATCCCCGTCGGAATCGATTTCCTGAAGGTCGGCGGAATTAATCTTCCCAAACTTGCCCGTGATCTTATTCACCGTTGTGGTCATCTGGGTGGTCTTATTCGCCGCGACTTGGATGCTCCGCTGGAGCGAATCCCACCGTTCGGCAAAGCGACCGAACTCGGTGCCCAAGCCTTTGAGGGCCTCTTCCATCTTCGCCATGTTCTTGCTCCGCTCCGCCTCCATGGCGGCGTTGTGGAAGACCACCACGATCGCCTGAAGGGTCGAAGGGCAAGCCAAGATCACGCCCAAGGCGCGCGCTTCGCCAACCAGATCGGGGAATTCATTCTCGATGTAGGCAAAGACGCCATCGTTCGGGATGAACATGATCGCATAGTTCGGCGTCAAATTCGGGATGATATATTTATCGGCGATATCCTTATACTTCTTCTTCACCTCGGCGCTGAAGCGCGTCTTGAGGGCACTCCGATCCGCCTCTTCCATCTTCTCGCCCGAGAAGAGCTTGGCGTAATCGGCGAAGGGGAACTTGCTATCGATGCAGAGCTTGCTGGTCGTCCCGTTGACCGTGAAGATCAAATCGGCATCCGGCCGGACCTTCTCTTCGCCTTTGGTGAAGCCGAGATCGTCCTGGAGGTTGTAGTATTTGCCTTTCCCGTTCGGGAAGGTGCTCTCCAAAAGCATCTCAAGCTGCAATTCGCCATAAGCCCCACGGGTTTGGTTCCCCTGCAAGACCTGATTGAGGCTCGTCACGTCGTCCTGGAGACTTTGAAGGTGCTTCTGAGCATCATCGATCGCCCCAAGCTGCTTCTTGAGTTCGCCCATCGTATCGGAATTGCCTTTGAAGCCATCCTGAAGGGATTTATTGACCCGATCATTGATGTCTTTGAAATTGTCCTCGACTTTCTTATTCATCGCGGCCGTGTTATCGGTCAAGGTCTTATTGACCAAAGCCATCTGATCATTCACGGATTTGGTAACGCTCGTCTGGAAAAGCTGCATCCGCTGATTGTCTTTCTCGGCTTGCTCGGCAAACGACTTCTGAAGGCTGGCCATTTGCTCAGCGGTCTTTTGCGAGATCACGAGCGGGATGCTTTCCTTGAGGGTCGCCAAGCCGACGGTCACATTTTGGACGTCATTGTGGAGAGATTGTAAATTCGCGGACAAGGTTTTGATTTCCTCGGACTCTGGGGACGGAGTTTTTTCCACAGTCCCCCTTTTGAGGAGGAGGATCAAAATAATTACAGATAGCGCTAAAAGCACGACGGCAACAACGATTAGGATGATGAGCAATGTCGATTCCATGGGGTGAAATTTTCCTTACTCGTAAAGTTTAACACAGAAAGCTACGCTCGCGTGGGCACGCTAAAAATCAAGCCTTAAAAGGCGGACCTCTTTTTTATAGAATGGTGTTCCCGAAAGGGGAGTTATGAATAAGGTGATTGCGGTCATTGACCTCAAAAGTTTTTATGCGTCCTGCGAGTGCGCTTGCCGCCACCTCGATATTTTCACGACGCCTCTCGTCTGCTGCGACCCCTACCGCTCCTCCTCAAGCGTCGTGATGTCCGCCACGCCTTATCTTAAGAAGAAATACGGAATCCCCAACGTCTGCCGGAGACGTGATCTTCCCGAAGTCAAAGGCATGATCTATGCCGTCCCACGGATGTCCTACTACCTTCAAATGTCGGCCAAGGTGGTTTCGATTTTCCTCGATTTCGTGGCCGAGGAGGACCTCCATGTCTATTCGGTCGATGAGTCGTTCCTCAACCTCGGGCCCTACCTCAATCTTTATCATTCTTCGCCAGAAGAGATCGTTCGGCGGATTCAAAAGACGATTAAGGAAAAACTGGGCCTCGTCGCCACCGCCGGAATCGGACCGAATATGTTCTTGGCCAAAATCGCTCTCGATAATGAGGGCAAGAAGCATGAACCCTATCTCGCCCATTGGGACTACGATGACGTCCCTTCCAAGCTTTGGTCGATCACCCCGATCACCAAGATCTGGAGCATCGCCCACGGAACCGCGGCCCATTTGGCTCGAATCGGAATCCGAAGCATCTATGATCTGGCCCACGCCGATGAGGCTCTTTTATCGAAGGAGTTCGGTATCATGGGGGCTCAGCTCCGTTCCCTCGCAAACGGCCGCGATGAGAGCGACATCGAGACGCCTTACGTCCCGAAGGATGTTTCGCTTTCCTTGGGCCAAACCCTCCGCCGTCCTTATGAGCCGAAAGATGCCCTCTTGCTCCTCCGCGAAATGACGGATGATTTATCAAACCGCTTGAGATCTGCCGGGAATTTATGCCAAAAAGTCTCGGTTTGGGCGAGTTATGGCGAAGAAGGCGCCTTCGGAAAGCAGATGGCCCTTCCCCTCGCGACCGATGACTCCGACGAACTCTATGAAGCGATCGCCGAAGTCTTTTCCTACGGACGGGATCTCCCAATCCGGGGGCTCTCGATCGCCTTTGGCAAACTCTCCAATCCCGAAGAGGAGCAGATTTCGCTTTTCGGTAACGACGCCGAACGGCTTGAGAAACGTTCCTTGGCCCATTCGCTCGATGCGATCCGCTACCGCTATGGGAAGAACAGCGTCCTCCGCTGCTCCTCGCTTTTAAGCGCCAGCACGATCAAGATCCGCCACGAGCAGATCGGAGGGCACAAGCAATGAGCGATCGAGGAATGATGAAATGGGCGCCTTATAAATCGCTCGACCAGCAAGGCGACTATTTAGCCAAGATGGCTTATGAGCGGGGCAAGAAACCCCGGCCGCTTCACTCTTCCGAAGAGGCGGAAGTCCTGAACGAGTTCTTGACGAATTACCATCATCAAGCCGTTCTTTTAAAGGTTTACGATGATGGCTATAGTCGGGAAATCAAAGGCGTTATCACCGAAATCAATTCAATTTACAAATATTTGAAAATTGCCGATGAAAGAGTCGCTTTCCGAGACATCATCGACCTGAATGATGCGGATTTTTAATCCTGAGCCAATAAACCAACAACTTTCGGCGTTAATTAAGTGAGCTGGAAGGCTCAGAGGACACCTCCCCGAGCCCCTATATGGTAGGTGCCCTCTTATTTTAGATAAGGTAGAATAGTGTCGCTGGTAAGGGGAGCAAGGAGCGATTCGTTATGGATGAAGAAAAGCTCGAGAGAGCCATGGCGGCCCTGCAAGGCGGGGATGGCAACGCTTTGGCCGACATCTACACGCTGACCTCGAAGGGCGTTTTTACGTTCGTCCTTCCGATCCTTCGGGATTACCAGTTGGCGGAAGATGTGATGCAGGACACCTACGTTTCTTGCTATGACAATATCAAATCCTATAAATTAGGCACGAGCGCCCGCAACTGGCTTTTGACCATCGCGAAGAACAGCGCTCTTTCTCAATTAAAGAAGCGGAATCGGGAAATCAGCTTTGATTTCTCCGAAGATTATCATCCGGATGGCGTTTATTACTTGGGCGATGTGGATTCCCCAACGATCACGCTGGCCAATAAGGTTCTGGCCGAGGACGAATTCAACATCGTCATGATGTATGCGATTGGCGAATACAAACACAAAGAGATCGCCGAGTTCCTTCATATGCCTTTAGGCACGGTGACGTGGAAATATGCCAACGCTTTGAAGAAGCTCAAGAAAGCGATCGAAGACAACAAAACGGAATATGAAAGAGTCAGAGAACTTGAAACCAACTGAATCCACTTCCCTTCCTGAGGTGACCCCGGAAGAGGAAAAGAAGATCGTCTCTTCCCTCAAGAGCGAATCCTTTTCCTTCGTCCCCGATCAGCTGAACGCGATCATGGCTCGCTGCCATATCGAAACGAGCGTCGCCCCCGAAACGGAAAAAGAAGTGATTGGCCTCCTCAAAGAAGAGTCCGCCTCTTTCGTGCCGGATAAACTCCAGGACGTCATGAAAGCCGTCGGTGTTTCGAACGAGCTTTCGGAAAAAGAGCAGGAAGACCTCGTGAAAGCCCTCGAAGGCGAAACGTCTTCTTTTGTCCCGAATGATCTCGGCGCCGTCAAAAAGGCGACCGGAACCTATAATCCTTATCTCGATCAAGAGGCTTTGGCCACCCAAGAGAAGATCCATAACGAAGGGGCTGAGGTCGTGCCGAACGTCGAGAAGAAAGTCTACGAAGAAACCGGAGCGAAGAAGCATTTCTCCTTCGGCGCCTATTTCAAAAAGCACTGGATTCCGCTCACAAGCGGCTTCGCCGTCGCGGCTGCGGCCGTCGCCGTCATCGTCGTCGTTCCGAATTTAGCCAATCAGACCAGCGCCAGCGGGACTTACGTCTCTGTCACGATCACGCCGGCCAGCTCGTTATTGACCACCGGCGTTTCGGGATTGGTCTCCACGAGCGTCGAAGAGGCCGATGCCCCGACGAGCGGCACCACGTATTCCTTAAACCGCTATACCCCATCGTGGAGTTTCCTCGCCGATTCCTCGAACCTTGTGATGTCTTCGACTTTCGCTCCCAAGAATTATTCCGGTGAGCTTTTGGCGACGAACTACAAACTCTCAAGCACCATCACGAATGGCTTGAGCGCTCAAGACGCCACCGCCAAACTGGTCGCTCCGTCCTATCAAGGCGGCTATCTTCAGAACGTCCAAAACAACAATCAGCCGGTCTATAACCAAATCACGATCAACGTTTTCTCGACCGATAGCTCTTATTCCTCGAATTACGAGACGAAGTATCGGAGCGCCTTAACGAGCGCCCTTACCTCGAATCAGGTTTATGCGAACGTGAGTTTCAACGTCACGAACCTCAGTAGCGAATTCGCTGGCGTTTCCACGAGCGAAGCCCAGAAGATCATCAATGTCTGCACGAGCATCAACGAGGCGCTCACTCATGGCGAAACCAAATTGACCGTCACTGCTCTCAAAAAAGAAGATACCCGCATCATTGATGCTTTAGATTCCGTCTTAAATAAAGCGGCCATGGCTCGGATGACTTCGCGTGGCCTCGTCGCTTTAAAAGAAGGTTTGTATCTTAGCCTCCAAGGTGCGACCAGCACTTTGACCGCTGCCAAAGAAAGCGATGAAATCGATGATATCAAAAACTATGTCGGCAATCTGCCTTGGTGCTATGGCAACGAAGATCAGATCCGTCCGCTCCTCAATAACGAAGGCTATTACCTCGTCGGTGAGGCAATTCGTGGAACAGATAGCAAGGACATTTGGAATAAATTCGCCGATGTCCGGGATTACATCATCTCCGTCCGCACCAAGTCGACCGATGACTTCGTGAGTCTCTTGGGTAAGACCCAAGCGCTCGTTGAAGCGAATTCGATGCCGGATGGCTATAGCCAAGAAAAGCCGGATGATGGCCAACACCAGCATGGTGATCCGGGCCCGGGCGATTGGCATGGCGGCGTCGGGGACTTCGGTCCTGGCGGCGATGGCCCAAGATAAAAAAGAAGGCTTGCAAAACGCAAGCCTTTTTTTTCAAATATCCTCAGCAATTCCTTCCCATTTCGTAAGCTTGAGCGGGATATTGAGTCTTCTCAACATCGCCCTTGTCGTTCACGCCGATGCCATAGAGAACGCCTTTTTCTTTGGCGTTTGGCAGGCAGTCTTTGGTGAAGCCCCGAATCGCCTCGACCACCTTCTCGACGTCTTTCCGTTCCGGATCCCACGAAGTCAGAATGATGTAGACATCCTTATCGGTGATCGTCGTGTATTTCATGACGCTCCGATCGATCAAAGCCTTGAGTTGGGCATCCATCGAATAGAAGTAGGTCGGAGTCGCAAAGACAAGCACATCAGCGGCCACCATCTTGTCGATGATCGCCTCGGCGTCGTCTTGCTGGCAGCAATGCCCATCATGGCTCGCGCAGTAATAGCAGCCATGGCAGAAATTAATCTTCTTTTGGGCGAGCTCGATGAGCTCGACGCTGTTGCCTTCTTCTTCAGCGCCTTTCTTAAACTGTTTCGCTAAGGTGTCGCTATTGCCATTGAGGCGGGGCGACGCCGAGAGAATTACTACTTTTTTCATTTTTTGTTGGGGCATCCTTTTGCCATTAATTGTTCATAATGATCGATCTTATAGTCCAGCCGCTCAAGCGAATGCTCGATCAGGGCTTTCTTCTTTAGTAACTCTTCCCGCTGCTCGATCAAGAGCTCTTTGCGGGCTTCGATCGTCTTGTCGCCCTTCTCCATCATCTTCATATAACTGACGAGGGCCTCAAGCGACACGCCGGCATCGCGCATGCACTTCACGAATTCGAGCCGGGCGCAGTCATTCTTATCATAATAACGGATCCCGCTTGGACGCCGGTGGGCGCTCGCTAAACCGATCTTCTCGTAATAACGGAGGGTATCCTCACTCAAAGTGAATTGCTGAGCGGCCTCCGCGATGCTCAAAGTGTCTTCAGCCATTGCTGGATTGCCTCCTCTTTGGAATCGACTTCGTGCCCGGCAAGAGCTAGCCCGTTTTTAAGGATCGCTCCCGGGCATTCCTTCTCAAGATCCTTCACGCCATGGCCGAAGCCAGAGCCTTCGGAGGTATTGAACGGAATCAGGATTTTGCCCTGGAAATCATTCGCGTCCAAGAAGGTAAAGATCGGCATCGGAAGGGTGCCCCACCAGGTCGGATAGCCCACGAAAATGACATCGTAGGGTTTGGTGTCCTTCATCGTCACGAGTTCCGGCCGGGCCTTCGCTTTCATCTCGACCTTGGCGACATCGCAGCAGGCATAATAGCCATCCGGATACTCTTTCTTTGAGACGATCTCAAAGAGATCCCCACCCACCGCTTTTTGAATCAGCTTGGCCATCTTCTCCGTATTTCCAATCGGAAGTTTGGCGAGCCCGTTGGTATACCAGTTCTCGCCCTTCTTCGAGAAATAGGCGATCAGAATTTTCTTGTTGGCGAAATCCATGATTTTTTCCTCCTCTAAGCATTCTAGGCCTTGGAGTTGGCTCCAAGTCAAGCGCAAAAAGAAAAGGCACCGAAGTGCCTCATCTTTCTTAGAATGCCCAGGTTCCGTTATGGAAGAGGACGGTCTCTTTTCCCTCGAAGGATGTGCCCACGATCTGAAGATCGGCAGTCCCGATCATAAAGTCGACGTGTGAGAGCGATTTATTGATCCCGAACGCGTGGAGCTGATCTTCGGTGTACTTCTCGAAATTCGGGTAAAGATCGGTGAAACCCCGCCCAAGCGCTAAATGGCAGCAGGCATTCTCATCGTAAAGGGTGTTATAGAAGAGAAGACCAGTTTGGTTGATTGGCGAATCAAACGGAACCAACGCACATTCGCCTAAGTAAGCGGAACCTTCATCGAGCGTCAGGATGCTTTCAAGGGCTTCCAAACCCTTTTCGGCTTTGACTTCCACCGCTTTGCCTTGGTGGAAAAGAACCGAGAAATTCTCGATCAGTTGGCCTTGATAAGCCAATGGCTTCGAGGCATAGACAATGCCTTCGGCCTCGCCGCGCATCGGGGAAGTGAAGCACTCTTCGGAAGGAATATTCGGCTGGAAGAACGTGCCATCGATCGTCTTCTCGCCACCGCCCAAGAAGATGACGTTAGGAATGAGCCCGACCGTGAGATCAGTGCCATTCGAGGCGGTGTAATGAAGGCTCTTGAGATGGAGCGAATTCAAATAGGCGCAGCGTTCTTTGAGATCTTTCTCGTGCTTATCCCAATTGGCTTTGCCATTCCCGTCTTCGGCCCGGGCGGTCTTGAGGATCGCGGCCCACAGCTTCTCGATCGCGGTTTTCTCGGGGAGGTTCGGGAAGACTTTCTTGGCCCATTTCGCCGAAGGGGCGCCGGCGATGCACCACTGATATTTGTTCTCGCGGGCTTCGATGTATTTGGCGTTTTGGGCATAGCGAAGAGCTTTGACCTTGGCGATCTTTGAGGCATCAAGCCCTTTTAATCCATCAGGATCATCGCCATCGATCCAAATCAAAATCGGGAGTTTGTCGGTCGCAAACTCTTGGGCGCCGATCTCCTGAGGAAGCTCCGCACCAAGAACCTCGGTGTCCGCGTAACGATAGGATACGCCATCGGTTACGGCGCTTTGCCATTCAAAGACGACGCGCGAGGCACCGGCTTTATAGCATTCTTCCGCCACTTTCGCGGCAAAATCCTCAATTCCGACATTCACGCGAATAAGAACATACTGACCTTTTTGGACGTTTGCGCCCGTCCGGGCAATCAACTCAGCATAGCTTTGAAGCAAAGATTCCTTCATGGTTTTCTCCGGCCTTTCTTGAGGCTGGCCCTATTGTAGGCAATTCTTTGTCTTTTTACACGATTCGTTTTTTGTCTAAGTGCTATTCCGTAAGGAAATGATTAGAATAAGGGCCGTGAGGTAATTTTTATGGCAGAAGAAGAAACAAAACAGGAAGCGCCGAAAGCCGAAGAAGTCAAACAACCCAAGAAGCCAAAGAAGCCCTTGGATCTTTCAAAAGGAAGCCTGACGTGGACTATTTGGCACCTCGTCGAGGCCGTTCTCCTCGTCGTTGGCGGCATCCTTTGCATCGTCTTCTCGGACAACAAAGATGTTCAAAATGATATTTACCCGGTCGTTGGAGCCTTCTTGATCCTTGGCGGATTCTTGAAGATCCTCACCAACTTCCTTCCGGTCGTTGCCACGAGCAACGCGGAGGCCGAGCTCAAAATGAAAGCCAAGAAAGCGATGGCTTACGACATGGTGATCGGCGGTTCCTTCGAACTGGCCTTAGGCATCACCCTTTGCGTCATCTTCGCGAAATCCAGCACCGAGTCAATGGCTACGATCGCGACCTTCTTATCGACCTTCATTGCCATCATCTTCATGGTGGCGGGCGCCTCGCTCCTTCTCTTCGCGATTGGCTTCATCGTCGCGAAGCTCTACCGGCTTTATATGCCGATTCTTGAGATCATCTTCGGCTTAGCCCTCATCGCGCTCGGCGTGGTCGTGATCATCTATATGTCGAAGGCGGACGTCTTCAACCGCGTCGTTCTCATCATCGTTGGCTTGATCATCACCTTGGCGGGCTTAGGCATGCTGGTGGATACCTTGACCACCGTCTCGGCGAAGAACAAAGCGAAACGGGCCGCCAAAGAAGCGGCCGCCGCTCAGCCCTCCGAAGAATCCGCGACCGTCGAAGTCTCAGTTCAGGAAGTCGATCTTTCGACCGCGGAAGGCAAAAATGCCGCTCCGGAAGTCAAAAAAGATACGCCTGAAGAACCCAAAGCCGATGAGCCAAAATCCGACGAACCGAAAGACGAGAATAAGTAGTCTTCAAAAGACAAAAACAAAAGGGTTTGGAGTGATCCAAGCCCTTTTTACATAGGATTTCAGTTGTACTTATCGGCCCCGGTGAGTTCGAGGAAATGCGGAAGCGACACGCACCAATCGCAGAAGACGTGCCATTCCTTTAACTTATGGTTATGACGCTGAATGTACATCGTCTTGAGCTGCTGGTAGTTCGTCACCATCGTCGCGGCAAGGCAGAAACCTTCCGGGAGCGAAGCGACGAGAACCCGCCACTTGGCCTTCTGCTCGTCCTTATGCGCATCATCATCGGGGATTTGGTTATATTCAGCGATGAGTTCTTTCATCCGTTCGAGGATCTTCGGATCAGTCTCTTCAACGCATTGAGCCGCCACATCGAACTTGAGAAGGCAGTGCATCGTCGATTCGCTCGAAACAAAGTCGAACCAGTGATAACGCTGAGCCTCTTTCCACCAATAGAGCGGCGCGCAGACATCGAGCTGAACCGTGATGCCTTTGAGATAGTTGTCGTGGCCTTCGCCATTATGGCAACTTCCGAGCTTTTCTGCCCGAAGGAAATCCTTATCGTTCGCCTCGCTCGTATCGATCACGACCCGCATCGGGTTACCTGACGCTTTAACGGCCCGCTCCAGACCATAGACATACGAATTCGATACCGAGAAATTCATTTTGCTGCCTCCAAGAGATTCTCGAGTAAGGCCAACCGAGTCAATAAGCCAACGCCGCCCGGGACCGGGGTTTGTTTCGCCACCGGGAGAGCCGGCACGCAATCGCCATGCAAATGCCCATCTTCGCCGCGGTTGATGCCAACATCGACGATCCAGCAGGTGGGTTTGAAGGCATAAGAGGCATCGACGAGCCCCAATTTGCCAATCGCCACCACCACGAGATCCGCGTGGGCTAAGTAGAACCGCTTATCCTCATCGCTCGTCTTGCTATGTAACACCGTCACATTGCAATCGCGGGCAAGCAGCATCTTCGCCATCGGCTTTCCGACGATCGCGCTTCGGCCCAAGACCACCGCGTTTTTGCCCCGGAAGACGAAGCCTTCGGAAGCCAAGTAATCGCAGATGCCTTTCGGCGTGCAGCATTCAAAAGGCGAAACCGGGGAAAAACCATCGACGTCTTTCGAAGGCAAAATCGCCTCGTGGATCGCTTTCTCCGAAATGCTCTTCGGCACCGGAAGCTGAACCAAGATCCCATCGATCGAGGGATCGGCGTTATAACGGGCGATCAAAGACAGGAGCTCTTCTTGGCTCACCGTCTCATCAAGCCGAGTATCAATCGCTTTGAAACCGACTTCGGAGGCGTCTTTCATCTTGCCGCGGACATAAGAATCGCTCGCGGGGTTATTGCCTACCACGATGATCGCCAGGGTCGGGACTTTCGCTTTCGAGAGGACGGCCTTCTTCAATTCGTCTTTCCGTTTTGAAACGTACTCTTTTATTTCCATAAACCCCGCCTTTATTCAATGACTAAAGATAGCATTCGAGGCAATGAAATTCACTAAGCAAAAGAAAAACCGAAGCAAAGCTTCGGCCGAGTCGATAAAGAAAGTCTTTTATAAAAGCGGAAGTAACGCAGCGACAGCCGTCGCGGCCGAGGAAGAAGACGAGGATGCATTCGCATTCTTGTTATTGACGACCATGATGAGCAAAGCAAGGAAAAGGAAAAGAATGGCAAAACCAAACGTGAGCCAGCTGACCACTTTTTCGGAACCGCGTTCCTTGGTCTTGGCGAAGACGTTAAGACCGCCGCCGGTGATGGCGCCCGAAGCACCTTCGGATTTGCCGCCTTGGAGCAAGGAAAGCACAATCACGATCAGCGAGACGATAATGAAGATCCAGTCATACCATTGCATTGAACAGTCACTCCGCGCTCAAAAAGCGCCTATTAACTTTAATCTAATTAGGGCGAATTGGCAACGAGAGAATACGGAAGGAAAAACGAAAAAAGGCTTCCCTTTGCTCATTTTGCGGAAATGAGGGCTTTCAGGGTCGTGATTTTCACCCCTTCGTAAGAAGGATATTCGCCCTTCCGCTCCAACAAGATCCCATCGACCCCGCCGTTATGGGCGGTCTCCGGATCCTGAAGCGAGTCGCCGACATAAACGATCTCGGAATCCTTAAGCCCAGCCAAATGCTTTTTCGCCTCGAAGATCGGATCGCCTGAAGGTTTGGGTTTTCGATCAGGCGAATTGCCAACGACGAAAGCGAATTCCTTCGTGAGATGGCAGGCCTCGAGAACCAAACCGATATGCTTCTCGGTGTTGCCTGAAACCACTCCGACGATCTTGCCCGCCTTTTTAAGAGCCTCAAGCGTCTCTAAAACATCCGGATAAATCCGAATCTTGCTCAAGTTGTCGGGAAAATCGAGGGCATCATGAACCCCTTGAAGAATCGCTTGGCGCTTCTCGAGATCGTGGATTCCGAGCCGGTCGCAGGTCTCCTGAACCGATATGTGCATAAAAACGGCCGTTTGCTCGGGGGTGCAATCCATCCCGACTTTGCCAAAGGCGTATTTGTAGACGAAGGTCAAGGAATAGAAGGTGTCGAAAAGGGTGCCATCGAAATCGAAAAGGTAAGCCTGGTAATCCTTCATTTTGAGATGCTCGCTTTCATTTCAAGGACGATATCGCGGAGCTCAGCCGCCCGTTCAAAGTCGTAATTCTTAGCGGCTTCGCGCATCTCTTTCTCAAGGTCGGCAATCTGGCGTTCAAGTTCACTCCGAGAGACTTTTGCGGAGTTATTGAGAATCTTGTCGCTCTCTTTCTCGGAGTTCGAAAGCGGCGGTCGAATCTCTTTGATGATCGTGGTCGGGATAATGCCATATTTCGTGTTATAAGCTTCTTGGATTTGACGGCGCCGATTGGTCTCATCGATGCATTCTTTCATCGATTGGGTGATCGTGTCGGCGTACATGATGACCTTGCCATGGGCGTTTCGAGCGGCCCGGCCCGTCACCTGAATAAGCGAGGTAGTTGAACGGAGGAAGCCTTCCTTATCCGCATCGAGAATGCCAATTAAAGATACCTCGGGGATATCGAGGCCTTCCCGCAAAAGGTTGATGCCCACGAGAACATCGTACTTGCCCTTGCGGAGCTGATAGATGATCTCGGTTCTTTCGAGAGTTTTCGTTTCGTTATGAAGATAGGTGACTTTGATCCCCTGCCCTTTCAAATAGGCGGTGAGATCCTCGGCCATCTTGATCGTGAGAGTGACAATCATCGTCCGCTCATTGACCGCGATCCGTTTCTTGATCTCTTCCATCAAGTCATCGATCTGGCCCAAGGGTTTTCTCACTTCGATGATCGGATCCAAAAGCCCGGTCGGACGGATGATTTGCTCCGCCACGTCGTGGCCGCATTTATCCAATTCATAATCGCCCGGGGTCGCGGAAGTGCAGACGACGGTTGAAGGCATCAGCGATTCAAATTCGGTGAAATTGAGTGGCCGGTTATCCAACGCCGAAGGAAGGCGGAAACCATAATCCACCAAGGTTTGCTTCCGGCTCCGATCGCCATTGTACATTCCTCGTAACTGTGGGAAAGTGACATGCGATTCATCGACCAGCAAAAGGAAATCCTTTGGGAAGTAATCCATTAACGTCCATGGCCGTTGACCCGGCTGACGTTTATCGATGTGGCGCGAATAGTTTTCGATACCCGGGCACATGCCGAATTCCTGAAGGGATTCCATGTCCTGACGGGTCCGCATCTCGAGGCGTTCGGCCTCGAGGAGTTTGCCTTGGCTCCGGAAATAGGCGAGCCGTTCCTCAAGTTCGGCGGAAATGGTGACGCAGGCTTCCTGAATCCGTTTCTTGGTCGAGGCGTGATCATAAGCCGGATAAATCGGATAGGTCTTATAGGAATGGCGGACCTCACCGCTTAATCGGTCGACCTCATTGATCGCTTCAACCTCATCGCCAAAGCAATCGATCCGGACATAGTAGTCATTCGTGATGAGCGGGGCGATGTCGATGATGTCGCCATGGACTCGGAACGTGCCAGGGTTGAGATCGAGGTTGTTCCGGGTGTACTGGCTTTCGATGAGACGTTCGAAAAGCCGCTTCCGATCGAGGATCTCCCCCACTCGGATTTCAAAAAGAAGTCCGCGGTATTCTTCCGGATCCGAAAGACCATAAATCGCTGCGACCGAAGCCACGACGATCGTGTCGCGCCGTTCAAGAATCGAATTGACCGCGCTTGTGCGAAGCATTTCGATCTCGTCGTTCATGACCGCGTTCTTCTCGATGTAGGTATCGGTTTTCGGGACGTAAGCCTCGGGTTGGTAGAAATCGAAGTTCGAGACGAAATACTCCACCCGGTTCTCCGGGAAGAGTTCTTTGAACTCGCCATAGAGCTGCGAGCAAAGGGTTTTGTTATGGACCAAAACAAGGGTCGGGCGATTGAGCGCCTCAACGATGTTTGCATCCGTGAAGGTTTTGCCCGTTCCGGTCGCGCCTAAAATGACCTGGAGCTGCTTCCCTTCCTGCACGCCTTTAAGAACCTTGGCGATCGCTTCGGGTTGATCGCCCGTCGGCTTATAAGGCGAGACGAGTTTAAAGGGATGGGACGAGTCCACTACTTATCCCCTTTCTCGTCCTTCGGAGCTTTCTCCGAGGCGCCTTCCGTTTTCGCTACCGGCTTCTCAACAGGCTTTGTTTCGACTTTCTCGGTCGCTTTCACATCGGGTTTTACTTCAGCCTTAACAACGGCTTTTTCAGGAGCCTTTGGAATCACTTGAGCGGGCTTTTGCAGGGCTTTTTGCTTTTTGGCATTGGCCTTGGCTTCTTCCGCCATCCGCTCAGCATCGTATTGAAGCTCGTGGTTCTCGCGGTGGCTCCGATGAAGCGTCGGCTTCCGCGGAACGATGAACGGCTCAAAGCCTTCGCCATTGATGGTCTTGGCCTGAGTGAAGCTCACGAAGGCCTTCGGATCGATCTCGGCGATCTTGCTCCGAAGCTCGGCGGTCTCGACCTGGTAGATAACGACCCGAATCATCTTGCGCTTCTCGCCGGTATAACCGCCGATGGTGTCGATGACCGTGGTCGCGTGGTCCATATCCTTATGAATATAGTCTTGGATTTCTTCGTAATGATCGCTCAGGATGTCCACGATGACGAATGTATCGGCGTTCACGTAGATATACTGAACCGCAACGGCGCAAGAGAGAGCGGCCAAGATGCCGATGAGGCCTTGGATCGGATCCCGCATGCAGATCATGCCGATGACAATGAGCGAAGCGTCGATGATGAAACCCGAGACATCCTGCTTCATCTCGCTGTATTTCGCGATGATGAAACTGATGATATCGAATCCGCCCGTCGAGCCATTGCCCAGATAGGAAACAGCCACGCCTGCGCCCGCCAATGCGCCGCCGAAAATGCCAGCCAGCATCAACTCGGCCGTCCCTTTCCCTTCCAAAGCGGAGAGGCCCAAAGCCCCAGCCACGTTGAAACGGAAAAGAAGAGCGTAGATCAAGGGGTAGCTAATCGAAGCCACCAAGGTGTTGAGCGAGAATTTTTTGCCTAAGGTGAACCAGCCGATGATCCAAAGAATCACCTGGACGATGGTCACCACAACATCGTTGATATCGGTGAGGCCGAAAAGCCAAGCCGATCCTTGCGCGTAATAGTATTGGCAGATAATGCCCACGGAGACGACGCCGCCGGAAATGATGTTACCCGGCGTCAGGAAAGCCGCGTCCGCGAACGCCAAAATCGAACAGCCTAAAATCACGAAGAGAATATTCTTAATCTCGGCTAAAACCTTTGATTTGTTGATTTTACGCCTTAGTTCCGTGCCCATTTTTAGCCTCCATCTCGAGGTAGGCAAAGATGAAGGGGTCGACCTCGCCATCCATGACGCCCGCGACATCCGCGGTCTCATAGTCGGTGCGATGGTCTTTGACCAAGGTATATGGGCAGAAGACATAGCTTCGGATCTGGCTTCCCCACTCAATGTTCTTTTGCTCGCCGATGATGGACTTCATCTTCGCGTCCCTCTCTTCGAGCTTCTTCTGCATGAGTTTATCGGCCAGCATTTCCATACAGGTGGCTTTATTCATCAATTGGCTTCTCTCGATTTCGCACTGAACGACGATGCCGGTGGGAAGGTGCGTAATTCTCACGGCTGAAGAGACTTTGTTGACGTTCTGACCGCCGGCGCCACCACTGCGGAAGGTGTCGACTTTGAGATCTTTCGGATCGATCACCACGTCGGAGACGCTCCCGAATTCGGGGACGACGTTCACCGAGGCGAAGGAAGTGTGACGGCGCGCGTTGGCATCGAAGGGGGAGATGCGCACCAGACGGTGCACGCCTTTCTCGCCCTTGAGTAAGCCATACGCGTTATGACCGGACACTTTGACGACCGCGCTCTTGAGACCGGCTTCTTCGCCAGCCTCATACGAGAGGACCTGCCAAGTGAAGCCATGGCGCTCAGCCCAGCGGCCATACATGCGTAACAGCATGTCCGACCAGTCTTGCGCTTCGGTTCCCCCGGCGCCAGGATGGATTTCCAAAGTGGCGTTCAGGTCATCGTATTCCCCTGAAAAGAGGAGGATATTGCGGAGATCTTGAATCTTTTTGTTCAACTCATCCATCGTCGTTTCGATCAAAGAGCACATCTCCTTGTCCGTCGCATCGGTGGAAGAAATGAGATCAGTCACGTCTTGATAGTCTTTTTTGATTGCGGTATAGGAATCGACTTTGGCTTTGATGTCGCGGAGTTTATTGACCACGACCAAAGCGGATCTCTGGTCATTCCAGAAACCTTCTTTGTTCTGCTCAGCTTCAAGTTCAGTGATTTGCGCGTTCAGCTTCGGGAGGTCAAAGAGAATCACCGAGCTGTCGCACAAGTTCGCCCTGTGATTGGGCGTCTTGCCTTAATTCAACTAGCTCTTTCATATTATTCCCTTCTTATTCCTTATTTGCTCTTGTCGGAAGCATTCTCTGCCCCGCTTGTCGCCACTAAATCCTTCTGGGCAGGCTCACTCGCGGGTGGGACCGCCTTGGAAGGAACCTCCGGTTTGGAAGTTTCCTTCGGCGAAACCGAGGTATTCGAGACGACTTTGCCATCGCTCGACGTCACCTGTTTGGGTTCATCGCTCACAACGACCGGTTTTTCCGGCGCCGGGGCTTGCTCTTTCGGGATCAAGCGGACGTTCAAGAGGTTAAAGGCAGTATCAACGGCGACTTTCTCGTTCATTTCACGGAAGAGATCGTAGCCTTCGTTCACGTAATCCTGAAGCGGGTTGGTCTGAGCATAACTCCGTAACGAAATGCCTTCGCGGAGGTGGGCCATCGTGTCGATGTGGCCTTGCCAGTTGTGGTCGATCACATGGAGGGCGATCTGGCGTTCAACCATATCGGCATCCGCCGCCGGCCAAGTCTTGCGTTTCTCAAGATAGTTCGCGTAAAGAAGCTCGCCTAAGTCTTCGCCCGCTTCTTCGGCCGGGGCGCCATCATAGGCAGCCGCGTTCAAAGAGCCTTCCGGAAGGAAGCGAGGTTCGACCAATTTTTTGAGTTGTTCGCCCGAGACCAAACCTTCGGCGCTATTGGCATCCACCGCTTTCTTGGCGAGGAAACCACCGCAGGCTTTGAAGAAATCATGAATGAGGTTGACGATATCTTCGGCCATCAAGATCGAATCGCGTTTCTTGTAGATGATGTCGCGCTGCTTGGCCAAAACGTCATCGTAATCCTTGAGGTTTTTGCGGGTATCGAAGTTCTTGCCTTCGATTTGTTTCTGCGCATTCGTGACGGCGTTCGAAAGCATGTGGTTCTCGTAAGAATCCTCTTTGAGGTTCTCGGTGAACATCCTGCGAACGTTATCCGGAGCGAACCGGCGCATAAGCTCATCATCGAACGAAACGAAGAAACGGGAATAACCCGGATCACCCTGACGGCCGCTGCGGCCACGGAGCTGGTTATCGATACGACGGGATTCGTGGCGTTCAGTGCCAAAGACGCAAAGGCCGCCTAAATCGACGACGCCCGGCCCGAGTTTGATATCGGTGCCACGGCCAGCCATGTTGGTGGCGAGAGTAACGGATCCTTTTTCGCCGGCATGGGAAATGATTTCAGCTTCGCGAGCCTGGTTTTTGGCGTTCAAAACTTCGTGGGGAATCCCGGCTTTATCGAGAAGAGCGGAAATCTCTTCGTTCGATTCGACCGAGACGGTGCCGATCAAAACCGGCTGGCCTTTGTCGTGGCGCTCTTTGACTGCTTTCACAAGGGCAGCGAGCTTCGCGTCATGGGTCGCAAAGATCAAATCGTCCTCGTCTTTACGGATGACTGGACGGTTGGTCGGAATGCAAATGACCTTCATGTTGTAGATCGTCTCGAACTCTTCCTCTTCGGTCTTGGCCGTGCCGGTCATGCCCGAGAGTTTCTTATAAAGACGGAAGAAGTTCTGGTAGGTAATCGTCGCCAAAACGACGGTTTCCTGTTTGATTTCGACGCCTTCCTTGGCTTGAATCGCCTGCTGGAGGCCATCGTTATATTCACGGCCCGGCATAATACGGCCGGTGAACTGATCGATCAATTGAATCGTGTGATCTTTATCCACCATGTACTCGACATCGCGAGTCATGATGTAGTTGGCTTTGAGAGCTTGGTGAATCCGGTGGACCAAGTCTTGGTTCTCGGGATCATAAAGGTTGCGGACGCCGAACATCCGTTCCGCTTTGTCGTTGCCATCTTCGGTCAAAGAGCAGGCCTTATCTTTGATATCGATCGAGAAATCTTTGTCTTTGCGAAGCGATTTCACGAAGCGATCGGCGACCTGATATTGCGAAGCGGCAGCCCGGTTGCCACCCGAAATAATGAGCGGGGTACGGGATTCATCGATCAAAATGGAATCGGCTTCATCGACGACGGTGAACTCTAGTCCGCGGAGAACGCGGCCATTGAGATCAGGTGACATGTTATCCCGGAGATAATCGAAACCTAATTCGGAGTTCGTCGTGTATGTGATATCGCAAAGATAGGCGGCTTTCTTCTCGGCCGTCGATTCTTTGGCGAGGTTGCAGCCAACGGTGAGACCGAGCCAACGATAGATTTCACCCATCCAGTTCGCGTCGCGTTGCGCCAGATATTCGTTCACGGTGACGACATGGACACCTTTGCCCGTCAAAGCATTGAGATAAACCGCCATGGTCGCGGTGAGGGTTTTACCTTCGCCGGTCTTCATTTCGGCAATATCGCCATTATTGAGAACGAGAGCGCCAATGATCTGGACTTTGAACGGCTTTTGCTTCAAAACACGCCACGCGGCTTCCCGAGCGACGGCAAAAGCTTCGTATTTGATCTCTTCGAGCGGAGTTCCATCCGCTAACTTCTTCTGAAAATACGGCGTCTTGGCTTTCAGTTCGTCATCGCTGAGCTTCGAAATCTCAGGCTCTAAGGCGAGGACTCGATCCGCTTCACGGGCGTACTTGTTTAATTCACGTTCTTCGAGATGGAATATTTTTTCAATGATGTTGGCCACGATAATCTCCTAAAAACTGCGCTTAAAGATAATACCATTACCATAGATGGTAAGCAACGAAACTCGACAAACAAAGACGCGGAAGAAACGAAGCAAAACAATCCCCGGAGCGCTTTTAAGAGATCGCCCCATTTTTAGGAAGGGGCATTTCGAAGCTCCTCCAACCCCTTTTCCGGGGTGTACCCCATCACCAAGATTTTAAGGCGGGAGGGGTGGGCCTCTCGGAGAAGATGACAGCAGGCCTTGGCGGTTGCCCCGGTCGTGAAAAGATCATCGACGAAAAGGACTTTCTTGCCCGCGAGCGAGACACCAGGAACCAAGGCAAGGTGCTCTCCGATTTTCTGGCGATCGTCATAATGGAGATTCGCCTGTTTCACGTCGTCGAGTTTCCGAAGGGCCTTGACGATCGGCAGTTTAAGCGGGGCGAACATCAATTCGACATGGTTGAATCCCCGGGCTTCGTTCTTCTCTTCGAAGGACGGGGCGGGAACCAGGGTATACCCCCGATAAAGAAATCGAAGCAAAGGCGCCTGATAAGCGAGGAAAATCGGCGCCAGTTCGATGTCCCCGCACCCCTTGAATTGATAAAGAAGATCTCGAACTTTGCCATTATAAAAATAAAGAGAACACACCTCGATGCCCTCGACCTTCCAATACCGCATTTGGGGATTCATCTCCCGGAGGCAATCCTCGCAAAGGGGAACTTCTTCGCCAAAGAGCGTTCGCCAACTCGGGGCCGTGAAGGATTTGAAGCAAACCTTACAAAAAGGTGTTGCAGAATTGGATTTCTTTGATGGCGTCATGGATCTCCTCCGTTTCTTTTTCGATCAAGAAAGTCACCTCCCCATCCGGGGCATCCGCCTTTCGACCCGCCCGACCCGAAATCTGAATCAAAGTGCTGGAGGTATAGATCTTTTTCTCATCGGCTTTCGCGACGATGACCTGCAGGTCCCGAATCGTCACGCCCCGCTCCAAAACCGAAGTCGTGACCAAATAGCGGTACTTTCCTCTTTTGAAGTCCGAAATGATCTCTTCTCGTTCAGCCCGTTTCGAGTGGACATAGTTCCCGCCCGGCGCGAAAGGGGCGAGCAAAGAGAAGAGTTCTTCGCAATCCGCAATCGTGGGCGAAAAGATAAAACAAGGGCGGTTTTGCTGGCGATATTCGTGAAGTTTCTTCAAGAGGTAAAGCGCTTGGAAAGCCTGAGGCCGCACCACCACTTTCGGGATGGGAATCGGATGCTTATGAAATCGAGTCCGAAGTTCAAGGATCTCGTGTTTCGGCTCTTGGAATTCCTGAAGGATTTCTTTCGATGGCGTGGCCGACATCATCACGCAATGCCCCCGGAGCGAGGAGCGATACATCGCAATCAATAGATCATTCCCCTTAAAAGGAAAAGCATCGATCTCATCCATGACCAATAAATCGAAATAATGGGGGTAACGATAGAGCTGATGGGTCGTCAAAATGATGATGTCCCCCTCGAGGGCGAAAGTGTGCTCGCCATAGACCGCGACGACTTTATTTTTAGGGAAGGCTTCTTTGAGCCGCCAAAAGAGTTCAATTACAACATCGCGACGCGGGAGTGCAAAACCGACTTGGTGGCCCCGGCGCAATGCTTGCTCAATGACGCCAAAGCTCAATTCGGTTTTGCCTGCCCCGCAAACGGCATAGACCAGCGTATCGACTCCATGAGCGTAATTGTCCACGATCTTGCGGGAGAGTTGTTTCTGCTCCCCCGATAAGTCGTAGTGCAAATTTAGCTCGACGGTTTTGGGTGATGAGGGGAGCGGATTTGCCTTCGTACCAACGAAGGAAATACATTTGCGGCAATAAGGACGCCCATTCCGCATGCCGATGTAACGTGGATCGCTGTTCCCACAACGGGGGCAAGTGAAACTCTCCTCAATACCCATCACATATCCTATAGACAAGAAAATCGATTTCGTGCCCCTAAACTTTTCAAAAAGGAAAAAGGGCAATGAAAAAAGCCAAGGTTTTCCTTGGCTTTAAAGTATCGACAATCCCTTACTTTTCGAGATCTTTAATCTCGTTGACGCGCCGCTCGTGACGGCCGCCTAAAAATCCGGTTGAAAGAAAGACATCGATCCGGCGGAGCGCATCGGGGATCGCCATCGTTCTTCCGCCAAAGGCCACCATGTTGGCATTATTGTGGGCCCGGATATCCTCGGCGGTCGAATCGCTATAGGCAATGCCACAACGCACGCCTTTGATCTTGTTGGCGGTCATGCAAATACCTTCGCCATTCCCGCAGACGACAACCCCGTACTCGGCTTTGCCCGAAGCGACGTCCTTCGCCGCCGCGGCGCCATAGATCGGATAATCGGCAGGATCGGCACTGTGGGTTCCTTCGTCGATGACTTCGTAACCCTTTTCGATCAAGTGCTTCTTGATCGCTTCTTTCATCTCGAAACCGGCGTGGTCGCTTCCTAATGCGATTTTCATTGAGCCTTCCTCCAGGCATCTTCAAGTTTCTCGAAGGATAACGCCCCTTGGCGAATCAACTTGATGCTTCCTTCATCCGTCAAGTCGATGATGGTGCTGGCAAGAAGAGAAGTGCATTCTCCTTTGACGATTCCACCGACGAGCCCATCGAAAATCGGCAGAACTTCCTCATAATTGGTCGACGTCGGCTGACCCGACATATTCGCGGAAGTGACAAGGCAAGGTTTCCCCACTTCCGAAATGAGCGATTGAACGTAGGACGAGGCCGGAACCCGGATCCCGATGATCCCCGTGCCCAAAGTCACGTGCTCAGGCAAATCTTTCTTCGCGTGAACCAAAACCGTCAGCTCACCCGGCAAGAATTGTTCCATGACCGCTTTGGCTTTCGGCCCGACTTCCACATACTGGAAAGCCTGTTCCAACGAAGAGCACATCAAAGCGAACGGCTTCGAAGGCGGCCGTTTTTTCGCGGCGACAAGATGATCGAACGCGGCTTTCGAATCGTAGACGACGCCAATGCCATAAACCGTCTCGGTCGGGAAGACGAGGATTTCGCCATTCCGAAGGAGTTTTGCAGCGATTTTAACATCCTTTTCTGTTAATTTTTCCAAGGTTTTTCTCCCTTCACTTGCAATAGACGAACAAGAAACGCGTCAGCCCATTCAAGTCTTTCACGAACTCGTACTCGTAGTCCTTCAGATAGCGTTTCATCAGCTCTTCCAAGTAGCCGGTGAGATCCGGAGAGATCTCGAAGGCCATATATAATGTACCTCTTTTCACGCGAGAGGAATCCCGGAAGATCTTTTCATAAAGCGAATTCGCTTTGTCGAGCCATAAGGCGTTGGCGGGTTCGTAATTGCGGACCGAATCCTGAGCATCTTTGGGATCAAGGATATAAGGCGGATTGCTCACGATGATATCAACATTCAGTTTGTTTTCGATGTAGGGTGCAAGACCATCCCCGAGGTAAGTATCGACGGGGACGCCCGCTTGAGTGAAATTGATTTTGGCCACGTCGAGCGCATCCTTTGAGGAATCGCTGGCGAGCAAAAGCCAGTTCGGAAACGCGTCTTTTAGGGCTAAGGCAATCGCCCCGCTTCCCGTTCCGATGTCGGCGCAGACAAGATAGTTCCTCGGATCGTAATAGTCGCCGATCCGCTCGGTGATATCCGCCACCAATTCTTCGGTTTCGCTCCGCGGGATCAAAACCCGTTTGTCCACGTAAAGATGGCGGCCCAAAAATTCAGCATCGTTAATGATGTATTCGACCGGCTCGTCTTTTTTAAGCCGCTCGATCTGGCTCAAGAATAAAGGATAGGCTTTCATCTCCTTATCCTTATTCGCTAAAACATCGATCTGCTCCTTAAAGCCTTCGTCGCGCATGATTAAAAGCCGAAGATCAAGCGCCATGATGCCATAGGGCTTGAGTTCTCCGGTCGCTTTTTTGAGCGCTTCAGCGATGGTCGGCATGCTCTTCCTCGAGAATCTTTTGTTCCTGATCGTAATGGATGAGCGCTTCGATGATCGGCTCAAGCTCCCCTTCCATCACCCGGTCAAGGGTGTTGGTGGTGAAGCCGATCCGGTGATCGGTCACCCGGTTCTGCGGATAGTTATACGTTCGGATTTTCTCGCTCCGCTCGCCCGTCCCCACTTTGAGCTTGCGTTCCGAAGAGCGTTCCTCATCCTGTTTGGATTGATAGTAATCCTGGACCTTAGCGCGGATCATCTGCATGCAAATTTCCTTATTCTGAAGCTGGGCCTTCTCGGTTTGGCACGAGACCACGATTCCCGTCGGAATATGGGTGACGCGGACCGCCGATTCGGTCTTGTTGACGTTCTGACCGCCGGCGCCTTGGGAACGATAGGTATCAATCTTGAGATCGGCGGGGTTGATTTTCACATCGATTTCTTCGGCTTCGGGCATCACAAGGACCGTCGCGGTCGACGTGTGGATCCGGCCCGCGGCCTCGGTCTTCGGAACCCGCTGAACCCGGTGGGCACCGCTTTCGAACTTTAGTTTCGAATAGACGTTCTCGCCTTTGACCATGAAGGAAACGTAGGAGTAGCCCCCCGCCGCGCCTTCTTCGCCATCGACGTATTGAATGCTCCAGCCTTGGGATTCGGCGTATTTGGTGTACATCCGAAGCAAATCCCCGGCAAAAATGTTGGCTTCGTCGCCTCCGACGGCGCCCCGAATTTCGACGATGATGTTTTTCTTGTCGTTCGGGTCAACCGGAATCAACTCTTCTTTTAAGGTCGCCTCGAGCGAGGTCATCTCGGCCTCAATCGATTTCCGCTCTTCCTTCATCATCTCGGCCATCTCGGCGTCGGAACCATTGATGATCTCCATTGCGTCCTTGAGATCGCTTTCGAGTTTCTGATAACGGATGTATTGGCTATTCTCGTCTTCCAAAGACGCCCGCTCTTTCGAAAGGGCGGTTAATTTCGGAATGTCGTTATTGAGTGCGGGATCCGCTAATTCGATTTCGATGTCCGCAAATCTTTTTTTGACGGCTTCAAGCCGATTCCGCATGCTCTCTTCCATAACTTACCTCGATGCGCTCGGATTATACCACGTCCACCCCCTCTATTAATAGGCTCGGAAAAGGAACATTCTCACTAGTGAGAAGAAGGGGAGAAAGGTATAATCGTTCTTAGCCATGTCATACAAAGCCCTTTATCTCACTTACCGTCCGCAGACCTTCGAAGAAGTCGCTGGCCAAAAAGCCATCGTTCGCACCTTGAAAAACGCCCTTGCCTCCGGGAAGATGGCACATGCCTATCTTTTTGCCGGCCCCCGCGGGACAGGCAAAACCACGATGGCCCGTCTTTTCGCCAAAGCCCTCGATTGCGAAGAAGGCTTAGGCCATCAATGCAACAAATGCTCGAACTGCCTCGCCATTTCGGAAGGTAGCCATCCAGACGTCATCGAAATCGACGCGGCCAGCAATAACGGCGTCGACCAAGTCCGTGACCTGATCGATAAGGTCAAATACGCCCCGATCAAAGGCAAATATAAGGTTTATATCATCGACGAAGTCCACATGATGTCGACCGGCGCTTTCAACGCTCTCCTCAAGACTCTTGAGGAACCGCCTGAGAATGTTATCTTCATTCTTTGCACCACCGAGCCCTATAAAGTCCTGCCGACAATCCTTTCGCGCTGCCAGCGCTTCGACTTCTCAAAGTTGAGCGACGAAGAAATGCGCGGCAAACTCCTCGAAGTCTTAACCCAAGAGAAAACGGTCTCCGACGAAGAAGGCGTCAAAGCCGTCATTGCTTTGGCCGATGGCGGAATGCGGGATGCCCTTTCGATTTTGGACCAAGTCCTCGCCTATTCCGGCAACCAGCTCCACGAGAAAGACGTCTTGGCCATTTATGGTTTGGCCTCCCTCGAAGAAAAGATCACCCTCTTGCAATCACTCAAGAGCGGCGACGTTTCCGCCGTCATCGCCCAAGCCGAGAATTTCATCTCGGGCGGCATCGATGTCCGGCGTTTGGTGAGCGACCTTATTTCCTTATTAAAAGATTTATTGATCTATGAGAAGACCGGCGATCCCTCTTTGATCGAAGACCTTTCGGAAGAGCAAGCCCAGCTGCTCTCAAAGACGATCGGGCCCGCTTCCTGCAACGCCATGATCACGACTTTGCTCTCGGCTCAAAACGATTTCAAGAACGTGAGCGATGTCCGCAGCCTTTTCGAATTAACCCTCCTTCGTCTCTCGAGCACCGATACGCCCGAAGGCGATGAGACGATTCACGCGCCGATTAAGCCTCTGAAGAAAGAAGTCCACGTCGAGCCCGCCCCGGTGATCAAGAAGCCGGCCGAAGCCCCGAAAGCGGAAGCTCCGAAGCCCGTCGAAGAGAGCCAGCCTGCTCCGAAAGCGGAACCGGTTGAGGCGCCTAAGGCCGTAGAGAAACCCATCGTGGTTGAAGCTCCAGCCCCCAAAGAGGAGCCGAAAGCGGAACCCGTGCAGCCCGCTCCCGAGAAGAAAGCCGAAGTTAAGACCGAAGCCATTTTCGAGGCAAAACCCACACCAAAAGTTGAAATAACTCCGCAAAAGCCCGATGAAACGACTCCGCCGGATTGGCTTTTCGGAGACGACAAGGCTCAAGAGAAAGAAGCCGAAGAGGCCCAGCCCGTTATCGAAAAACCAGCTCCGGAAAAGAAGCCAGCCCCGAAAGCTGGCCCGGCCTCTGAACCTGAAGACAAACCCGTTGATCGTCCCACCACGACCATCAATATTTTGAACATCCTGAAGCCTGGCATCGCCACCGAAGGCATGCAATTCGAACTCCCTGATGATGAAATCGTGAAGATCATGGTCCTCGCCGACAAGGCCCAGCGGACGTCCTTGGCGGGCAAGTGGCACCATTTCGCCGACCTCAAAGCCGATCCGAAAATCGGCGCCCTCGCTTCGCTCTTGAGCGATGGCCACCCCTTCTGCATCTGCAAAGACGCGATCATCCTTTCTTACAACTTCACCAAGCGGAAGAAGGAAGCCAACATCATGGCGAACCAGCAGCCGCTTTCGGAACTCTTGGCCGAAGTCATCGGCCGGCAGGTCTTCGTTTACGCGATTGATCGGATTGATGCGAACCGTCTCACAGCGGCGTTCTTCAATCTTCAACAGATCAATAAACTTCCGAGAAAACAGGAAGTTCAATTGAATTTGCCAATAGGAGGCAATAAATCATGAATCAGATGCAACAAATGTTAGCCCAGGCCCAGCGGATGCAGCGTGAGCTTCTCAAAGCCCACGAAGCCCTCGACGCCAAAGACTTCACCGTCAAAAAGGCCGGCATCGTCGAAGTGACCCTCAAGGGCAATAAGACCGTGAGCAAAGTCACGATCGATGCCTCGGCTTTAAGCGCCGACAACAAAGAAATGATCGAAGACACGATCGCGATGGCCATCAATGAGGCCCTCGATGAGATCAAAAAAGAATCCGACGCGATCGATGAGCGCGTCACCGGACAAAAAGGAGCGTTGCCGTTTTAATGAAGGAACTCCAAACCGTCACCGCTTTAATTGATTCGTTCTCGAAGCTGCCTGGCATCGGTGTCAAAAGCGCCGAACGGATGGCTTACGCGGTTTTGGCCATGCGCCAAGAAGACACTTTGGAATTCTCCAAGGCGATCGAAGCGGCGGCGAGCAAAGTTCATAAGTGCCCGGTCTGCGGGCTCTATACCGAAGACGAGAAATGCGAGATTTGCCTTGATGAGACTCGGGATCACCACACCCTTTGCGTCGTGAGCGACGTCAAAGATGCTTTGGCGATTGAGAAGATGGGCAAATACCAAGGGGTCTACCATGTCTTGGGCGGCGTGATTTCCGTCACCAAAGGCATCGGGGCAGAATCCTTGAGCATCGACAAATTGATCGCCCGGGTCAAAAATGAAGGCGTAAAAGAAGTCATTTTGGCCACCAACCCGACCCTCGATGGCGAGACCACCGCGTTATTCGTCGCCAAACTCCTCGAAGGACAGAACGTTTCGGTCACCCGCTTAGGTTATGGCCTACCGATGGGTGCTTCGCTCGATTACGCCGACTCTTTGACGCTGACGAAAGCCTTTGAGGGGAGAAAGAAGATCTAACCTATGTTCATCACGTTTGAAGGCGGAGAAGGCTCGGGCAAGAGCACCGCGATCCGCAAAATCGTCGCCGAACTCGAAAAAGAAGGACACGAGGTCGTTTTGACCCGCGAACCGGGCGGCACCCCGATCAGCGAAGAAATCCGCAACGTCATCCTTGATAAAAAGAACACCGATATGGATCCGAGAACCGAGGCGCTCCTTTACGCCGCGAGCCGGAGACAGCATATCGTTCAGAAGATTCTGCCCGCCCTCAAGGAAGGCAAAATCGTGATCTGCGACCGTTACCTCGACTCTTCCCTCGCCTACCAAGGCGGAGCGAGAGGTCTTGGAATCGACAATGTTTTGAACGTGAATCTCTTTGCCACGGAAGGATTGGAGCCGGATTTGACGCTCCTTTTCGATATTAAACCCGAAGAAGGCTTAGCCCGCATCGCCGCGAATTCCGGACGCGAAGTGAACCGTCTCGATGTGGAGAAGCTTTCGTTCCATCGGGCCGTCCGTTCCGCCTTTTTGAGTTTGGCCAAGCGCTTCCCGAAACGCTATTTCATCATCGATGCCTCGAAGAGCCCCGATGAAGTCTACGAAGCTGCCTTAAAAGAGATCGAGGCTCGCCTCAACGCATGAAATTCGCTTCCTATCTCGAAACTAAACAGCCGCTGGTATGGAAGACCTTTTCGAATGCGATGCTCACCCATCGGCTTTCCCATGCCTATCTCCTTTCCGGCGAAGCGGGCGCACCCTTAAAAGAGACAGCCCTCTTCTTAGCTAAGTCGATCCTTTGCGATCATCCTTCACCCTTGGCCGATGAAGAATGCCTCACCTGCACCCGAATCGATCATAGGACCTATTCCGATTTCCTTTTGCTCGATGGCGAAGAGAACACGATCAAGAAAGAGGACGTCCAAGAAGTCCTCGGTGACTTCTCGAAGACCCCGCTCGAAGAAAAAGGGATCATGGTCTATATCATCCATCTCGTCGAGAACATGACCGTCGAGGCGGTGAATTCGCTTTTGAAATTCCTTGAGGAGCCGACCCCGAATACCTACGCCATCCTCACAACCGAGAACGAAGCGCGCCTTCTTCCGACCATCGTGAGCCGCTGCGAAAGCATGCGGATGCTCTTGGCCCCGCGGGATGAAGTCATCGCGGATGCCATTAGTCTCGGCGTCGAGAAAAAAGATGCCGAACTCCTCTCTTATTTCTGCAATAACGGCGAACTGATCGCCATCGAAGCGAAAGAAGACGGTTACGCCAACGCCAAGAAAGCCTTCGAGGCCTCCTTGAACGCCCTTTCGAAGACCCGAAGCGCCGCGATCTACGCCTTCGAGAAGAACATCATCCCGAACCTCGGGAAAAAAGAAGACACCCGCTACTACCTCGATATGCTTTCTTTGGCCTACAAGGATCTCCTCTCGCTTCAAGAAAAACGACCGATAATCCTGACCAGTTATGCTACACTATTGGAGCCGTTAAGCGAAAAAATGCCGCATTGCGCGGAATCGCTTCTCGAAATCATGAAGGGTCGAGGCCAATTGGACCTCAACCTCAATAGCGCTCTATTGATCGATCATCTCGCTAATTTTCTCACGAAGGAGTAATGCCTATGCAAATGGAAGAAGATTTGAGCCGGTATTTCATCGGCGTGAAATTCGATGGGGCTGGAAAGTCCTATTATTTCTCGACCGATATGGACGATCTCAAAGTCGGTGAGCAAGTCGTGGTCGAGACCGTGAGCGGCCTTGAGCTCGGCACCACCAGCACCTCGCTTATGCCGAGTGCCGCCTATTCCTCGAATTTGGATCTCAAGCCGATTCTTCGCCGCGCCAACGCCGACGACATCGCCGATTACAATATGGGCATCAAAGAAGCGGCCGAAGCCATGGATGCGACCCGACAGAAAGTCGCCGAGCTTGGCTTACCGATGAATCTCATCGCCGCGAGTTATACTCTCGATGGCGAGCGGGTGACGATCACCTATACCTCGGAGAACCGGGTTGATTTCCGGGAGCTCCTTCACGTTTTGGCTCCGATTCTCCGCTGCCGGATCGAACTTCGGCAAATCGCTTCGCGCGACAAGGCGAAGATGGTCGGCGGACTCGGCATCTGCGGTCTTCCGCTTTGCTGCTCGACCTTCCTCAATCAGTTCGATGGCATCTCAATCTCTCGCGCCAAAAACCAAATGCTCACGCTCAACATCCCGAAGCTTTCGGGCGCGTGTGGCAAACTCATTTGCTGCCTGCTTTATGAAGATGATCTTTATACCGAAGCCAAGAAAGACTTCCCGCGGATCGGCACCGTCATCCACGATAATGGCGTCGACTATACCGTTGAAACCTATAACGTCCTTTCCCGTTCAGTCAAACTCTCGAACGCCGAAGGCTATGAATTCGTTTCGCTCGATGATTACAAATCGATGGCGGATAAATCCTTCCACGCGACGCCGAACGCCCCGAGGAAAGCCTGAGGCAAAAGATGATCGTCCGCGAGAATAACTACGAAGGGAAATCGCCCCTTCTTTATTTGGTCGCGACCCCGATCGGAAACCTTTCGGAATTCCCGCCCCGCGCGGTTGATATCTTGAAGTCGATGGACTACGTCGCTTGCGAGGACACCCGCAATTCCGGGCTGCTTTTGCAGAGATTTTCGATCGATAAGCCCCTGATCTCTTGCCACGAGCATAACGAAGAGACGGCCGCCGACAAGATCGTCGCCCTCCTCAAGAGTGGCAAGAAAGTCGCCTATGTTTCCGATGCTGGCTATCCGGTCGTTTCCGATCCGGGCAACCGCCTGGCGGAACGCTGCATCGCCGCCGGGATCAAAGTCGCGGTCATCAATGGCCCCAGCGCCGGGATCTGCGCCCTCGTCGGAAGCGGTCTTCCCGCCGATCATTTCTATTTCCATGGTTTCTTAAGCGCCAAGCCAACCGAACGCAAAGCGGAGCTCCAAAATCTCGTGAGCCTTCCTTATACCCTGATTTTCTATGAGGCGCCCCACCGGATCAAAGACATGCTCCAAGACGTCGCCCTTATCCTCGGGAAGGACAGGAAAGCCTGCCTTTCGCGCGAGCTTACCAAAGCCCACGAGGAATATATCCGAGGCAGTCTGGGTGAGATCGCCGAACTCGATGAAACGACATTACTCGGCGAGATGGTTCTCGTCGTCGAAGGGGCCAAGCCCGTTCAAAAAGAATGGAGCGATGACGAAATCGCTTCTTTGCTCAAAGGCAAGCTCAAGGACGAATCGATGAAGGACGCCGTCAAAGACGTGGCTCAAGAAAACGCGATTCCGAAGAACCGCGTTTACCAAATTTCGTTAACCCTTAAGGCGCGTTAGGTTTATGGAGCGAGTCTTCCTCGTCCTTTTTCTTTTTGAAGTTCCGCCAATCGAACGGTTTCTTTTCAAGGGTAATCCCCATCGCCTTATAGGTCTTTTTGATGTCTCGCAAGAAGACGATCCCCTCAAAGAGGGCGTACATCCCGAAGCCCGCCATGGCGAGGAGGGCGCCTTCCTTCAGGTATTTGGTCTGATAGAAGAAATGGTAGGAGGTCTTGCCTTTCGGCGCGACGAAGCCGACGAATCCCCCATCGAGTTTGTAGGTCTTGAGGTGGGTCGAATTGCCCGCTTCATCGGTGGCGATCACCCGCCAGCCCACATCGTAGCCGAGCGAGGTCACGACCAAGCGCTTCGCATCGTAATTGCTCTCGCAGGTGAAATTGTCGGTCCAATGTTTGACATTCGTGAGGGCGTTATCCTTCACTTCTTTGATCTGGGCATCATAGACGCTCCGCTCCATCTTGTAGAGCCGGATATCCGCAGGCAAAGTGGCGGTCGCCGAATACGAGGGCTCCGAGCAGAAAACGATATAGCGGACCCTTCCTTTCGGGTAGAAGCCAAAGAGCTTACCCGTCCACTGGCCCCCGCTCGTGGTGTAATGGTAAATCATGTTGTAGTCATAGCAAAGGAGCTGATTCGTCTTCACGTTGCCTTCGCTATCGAGGGCATCGCCGATCATATAAATCCGAGTGGGCTGACCCGAATACCACATCATGAAGTAAGCGCCGCCGATCTCGTCATTGAAGGCGCCGCCATCATTGCCATAAGGATAATAAACGAACTTGTCGAAGTCCGGGGTGTAAGAGCCGTAGTTCTTGTAGGTCGTCTCCGTCACCTTGCTCGGGTCGATGAACATCGAGGCCGGCCCATTCTCATCGAAATAGGTGAAGTTGGTCGTCAGGACCTTGCCTGAATAATTCACGGCAGTCATCCGGCTCACGCTTTGGATATCCGCGATCGGGGTGTTATAAGAGTCATACGCCGTTGGGAGTTCGTCTTTGACCGTCAGCGATTCGTTCGCCAAGGATTGAACATCATCGTTTTGAATGATCGCGCCATTGAGGTAAAGGCCTTCGTTCCGAAGAATCTCGGATCCCCCATCGGTGGTATAGCTCGAATAGAAACGGTCTTCGTTATGAATCGTGCTCGTCCCGGCGGAATAAAGAAGATCCGAGTTCACCGCGTGCCCAATCATCGTCGAGGTCTCATCCCCCACATTCGGATTGCGGTAGATCCAATAACGGCTGTTCGCGCTCTCGGCGACTCGGGTCGAGCCAAACGGAACGTTATCGGCGACGTTGTTCCATCCTTCGGGCGAATAACTGTCTTTTTGAATTCCGTAATACTTCATGCTGAGGGCGGTATCGAATCCCAGCCGTTTATTGCCATAGTAAGCGGACCAGCTCACGCCATAATACGAGGAAGAGTAGATCGATGTCGCGCCGGTGGAGTTGCTCGTGATGTGCGAATAACGGGCGAGCTGAGCGACATCGAAGTTATAGAGCGAATGGAAGGTTGAGGTGCCGTTGTAACCGAAGCAATTCTGGCCATTGTCTGCCGAGTTTTGGGTATCGACGTAGGAACGGAAATACGAGGAATCCGAAGAGTTGATGCTCGCGAATTGATCGGTTAAGGTTTGGACGTTGTCGGTCCCGCCGTTGAACCAATTCTGGTAAGACCAGGAAGAGCCATAGGCGAAGGAGCAGTTCCCGCAGACGATGAGCTCGACCGAGACGAGTCCGGTGAGGATCGCCCAGAAATAGGTTTTGTGCTGGAAGTAGAACATCACGACCGACTCGATGACCACGAGGGCAATCTGGTAATAGACGACCCAAAGGCAAGAATACATGAGGCCATTCTCATCGACGTAGCCTGGCACGGAATAACCGGGCTGAACATAGGTGTAACCATTGGCCACGAAGGACTGCCCTTTGACCAAAATCACCGTCAAAACCCAAGTCAAAACAGTCAAGAAGAGCGAAACGAAGGATCCGACAGGGAGGACCCACTTCGGCTCTTCCTTGAGTCGGTCGAGCTCTTGGGCGCCATAGTAAATGATTTCCGGAACGAGGACGATGTACCAACGACCATAGCCGTCCCCAGTGAAGGCATAGAAGAAGAAATAAGCGAAGTTGGTGAAGAGCAAATAGCAGCAAAGGGCGAAGGCAACGAGATGGCTGACTTTCTTGCGCCGGATCGAGGAGACCAAGGCGGTGAAAAAGAGAATCAGGAACGGGGTATAAACGAAAAGCGAGGATGTCCAGGAATCATAATGGTTGCTGGTGGTTCCTCTTAATAGAGGCGACCAGAGGTAGTTGACGGTCGGGAAGAAGAAGGCGGTCAAAGGCTGGATCTCGCGGGCGTTATTGCCGCCGACCTCTTGGAAGAGGAGGGCGAAGAAACTCTTGAGATCGAATCCTTTGAGTGAAGTCTTGAGTTGGGCGAGATAAAGCGAGCCGATCGAGGTCGTCCGTCCCGAAAGGGTGCTCTCCCTTAACGAAGGGAAGAGAGTCCAGGCCGACAGCATAATCCCGATGGCGAATGACGCGATCCCGAGTCCAATCGCGGCCCAGTTCTCTTTGCCACTACGGCTCTTCATCGTCCAGAAGAAGCGCCACAAGGCATAGATCACGCCCCAAATGCAGGCCACGACGAGGAAGAAGAATGAGATGATCCCGAGGAAGAATAAGCCCCAAATTAGGCAAGAAGGCTTTCGTTCCTTCAGGACTTTCTCAACCCCGAGAAGAATGAGGGGGATCGTGAAGCACATGCTAACGAAAGAAGGATAACCGACGAAGAAATTCAAATAGCCGCAGAAAGCGTAGGCCACGGCGCCGAGGCGCGAAGTGGTCTCTTGGCAGCCCATGTAGCGGAGATAGGCCCGCATCACGAGAGCCGAAACCGCGCATTTGACGATCGTCGCAGTCGCGAAAGTCTGGGGCACCCAAGAACGCGGGAAGATATAGCAAAGGGCTAAGAACGGATCGAAAAGACCATAGTAGGAATTCGAGCCGATATTGTCGGAACCCAAGAACGTCCCGGTGGCGTAAAGCTCGAAGTAACCGGTCTTGAAGAAGCCATGCCAGACGTCCCAATACTGGTAGGCGAAGTTGATATATTGCCAGGAATAGTCCCAACCATAAAGTTGGGTCATGCTATTCGTGAAAAGCGAATAGATCATCCACGCGACGCCAAGGAAGAAAACGAACCAGAAGAAATAGAAAAGGCTCTTCCAGTTAAATAACCACGGAGCCTTTTTCTTCACGCCGGCGGAAAAAAAAGCTTTCTCTTGCTTCGCGCGTAATTCCGATAAAGTTCCGCCTTCCGCCATGTAAGAATTTTACCCTATTTCGCTTCAGTGGGCGCAATCGGAGCGGAATCTGCGGGCTTTGCGCTATCGACGATGCCCACCACATCAGCCGCCGGGAAGCTGAAGGCAATGCCTTGGCCCTTGGTGTTGATGCCAACTTCTTTATAGATCGATTCGATGACTTTGTCCTTGATCGCTTTCGGAACCAGGATCATGACAATCTGCTTCTCAGGAGTGATAACCACGCCGAAGAATTTCTCGATGTCCTTATTGCCGGTTCCTCTCGCGGTCAAAATCGTGCCTCCGCGGGCGCCGGCTTTCTTAGCGGCATCCATGACGAGATCGGTGAAGCCATCGTTCACGATGGCCATGACGACTTGGTAATCGTCCTTCTTGTTGATTGCTTCCACAGGCAAAACTCCTTTCCCCTCATTGAGGGTCCGCGTATTCGTCAAAAACTTATAAGAAGACACGCCGCAAAGCGAATCGACCGCGACGAGAACCGAGACGCCTTTGGCGAAATTCGAAACAGCGAAGCGCTCCTCGATTCCGGCTTTTACCCGGCCCCAGGACGAATCTTTGATCAAAGAGAAAACGACCTGTTTGCCGTTATTGCTCAAGCCAAAGACCTCGTAAAGATCGCTCGAAGCCGTCCCTTTTCCGTGGGAAGAAAAAGCGACCGAAGCGTTGTTATCCATCAGGATTTTGACGATGGCGCTGTCCTGACCTTCATTCACGATCGTGATCAAAAAGTCGAGCCGCTCAAGGGCGTGGGTCTCGTCATAAGCTTTTTTCTCAGTTGCCGGAGCCGTTTCTTTCTTGGGCTCGAGGAGAGGCTCAAGCGGTTTGACCAGCGGTTTTTTCGCAAAGAATTTCATTTGCTCGCCTCCGCAAAATGGATGACCTGAAGATCATCCGGTTCGATGAACTTCTCTTGAACTTTCTTGAGAATGATCGCCCGTTTAATCTCGGCGTAAAGACCCATGAGTTGGATGACGATAAGCGGCATCATCGCAATCATGGAAACACAGCCGAAAGCGTTCTGGAAAACGTAGTTCGACATATAGCTTTGAGTGGCCGAAGAGACGAATCCATTCGACGCGATGCCATCGACATAGCTCACATCCATCCCGGCCGCTTTGGCATTCGCGTAGCCGGCGGCATACGTAAAGCCAATCGCGAAAGGCATGACAAAGGTCGAGGCCATCGGTCCGGAAGCAACGCCGCCGGAATCGAAAGCGATGGAGGTATAAATTTTAGGAACGACGAAAGTCAAAGCCAAAGCAATCACGTAGCCGGGTACCATGTACCAAAGAATGCTGAAGCCAAAGTGGGCCCGGACAATCGCTAAGGCAACGCCCCCGCCGATGGATAAGGCCATGACAAGCAAAACCTGCCGCGATTTGATCGTGCCTTCCGAGAGAGTCTCGATTTGCTGGACCAAAACGTGGACGGCCGGCTCGGCCAAAACGCCAAAGAGACCAAAGAGCCCACCGATCAAAACGGCGACCGGGAAGAATTCCGGATGGCCAGCTGCCCCCAGGGAGAATCCGAGTTCCTGAGCGACCGGAAGGAACCCCAAATTGACGGCCGATAAGAAAATCACGAGGCCAAGGTAGGCATAAATGAGGCCAATGAAAATCCCAACAACCTGCTTCCAACTCATCCGAACAAAGAGCCAATTGTAGATCAAGAAGAACACCGCCAAAGGCAAGATGGCAATCATGACATTCAGAAGCTCATTGAGGATAATCTGGCTTCCGCTTTGAACGATGACATTCCAGAAAACGCCCCAATCCGTTACGCCAACTAAGGCGCTGACATCCCACTTATAACTCAATTCATTGACCGGAAGGAAAAGCGACATGATCATCATGGTGATGATCGGGCCGACCGAGGCAAGAGCCGTCAAACCGAAAGCATCTTCTCCCGAACGCCCATTGGTGTTCTTCGACGCGGCTAAGCCCGCGCCAAAGGCTAGAATAAACGGAACGGTGACTGGGCCGGTGGTGACGCCGCCGGAATCGAAAGCGATCGGAAGGAAGAGCCCCTTCCCATCCTCGCTCATGAGCCCTGCCAAAGCGAAAACCAGGGCGTAAAAAGCCAAGAACATGACATTGAGATTCTGATTGAAAACGATGCGGATCACGCCGAAAACCACGAAAAGCCCGACCCCGACGCCGACAAAGATGATGAGCTGGGTTTCATCCCAGCCAATCTGGCTCGCCATAACTTTCAAATCCGGTTCCGCCACGGTGACGAGAACGCCGATGATGAACGTCATGAGAACGATCAGCCACATCTTCCGCTGCTTGAAAAGCGTCCCGCCGACAATCGTGCCGATTCGGGTCATCGAAAGGTCAGCGCCGGCGGTGAAAAGCGAAAGGCCAAGGCCGATAACGGCGGCGCACATTAAGAAGGCGACGAAAAACGGAGTGGTGAATTGATCGTCGATATGAACGAAATAGAGGACCGTGACGACGAGGACGATAGGGATGACGCTCAGATAGTTCTCGCCGATATGCTTCCAGATTCCGCGTCTAGCGTTTTGCTGGTTTTGTTTTTGCTGTTCGGTTAGTGCTTTCATCGTATCTCCCCCTTTCTAGCTTCTTATCCTGATCGGATTTGAAAAACATCTTTTTGAACTCCGGGGGCATCGGGGCATTGAGTTTGTACTCTTTGTTATTGAGCGGATTCTTGAAATCGAGCTCATACGCATGGAGGCCTAAGCGCCTCAATGGGTTGCTCGGCTCGCCATAACGATCGTCGCCGATCACGTAATGGCCGATGTTGCCGAGCTGAACCCGGATTTGGTTCTTGCGCCCGGTCTCGAGGTGAACATCCAAAAGGGCATAGCCGTTTTTGGCTGTGATTTTCTTGTAATGGGTAATCGCTAATTTGCCGTGCGAAGGATTGCGAACAATATAAACCTGGAAGGTCGAATCCTGGGCCAAATAGTCTTTGAGCGTGCCTTCATCTGGGATATCCATCCCTTCGACGATCGCGTAATAGCCGCGGCTCGTCACGATGTCGCTCCAGGCGTTTTGAAGCGCTTCGCGGACTTCCCATTTCTTGGCGAAAATGAGGACGCCCGACGTGTCTTCGTCCAACCGATGGACGATGAAAATGCGGTTGTTGCGGTCTTTCTGAGTCACGTAATCGCTCACGAGGCGGTAAGCGGTCCGTCCTTTTTCTCTTTCGGAAGGCGTTGAAAGAAGGCCGGAGGGTTTATTGATCGCGATGATGTCGTCATCTTCGTAAATGATGGGGAGATCGTGCCGTTCATGCTTGGTGATCCGGTCCCACGAGATCGTGACTTCGTCTTCCGGGTAAAGTTTATAAAAGAAAAGCGAGACCGGGGCTCCGCCGACGGCCACTTGGTGATTCGCGATGATGCGCTGAACGTTATGACGGCTCTGATTCGGAATCTTCTCGCAGCAAAAACTCAAGAGATCGGTTTCGTGATAGACGAGGTAGGTTTTGGTTCGGTTGGGGTCAACAAGTCCTCTTTTTGAGCGGTGGGCCTTCTTATCGTTTTTATTCATGCGTCTTTAATCTTATCAAAGTACTACTTTGATAGATACGATTTTAACGAAGGAAGGGCTTCCAAGGCATCGTTTTTTCCTAATTGCATCAGCTCGATAAGGATTTTCTTATCAGTTTCCGCGTGGCTGACCTTGGGGGCTTTCGAAGGATAAATCACAAAGAGACGTCCCTCTTTTTCGAGGCGCTCCATCTCGTCCATCTGGGCGTTATAGACCTCGGGGGATTGGAAATAAAGATCAAGGAAAGCCGGATAATCGTGGTACATCCGTTTGACCAAACGATTGGTGAGATGCTTGATCGGGCCTTTCCGGTAGCCCCGCGCCCGGGTGGCGATCACAATGACTTTGTCGCAGCCTTCCTCGAAAGCCTTCTCGTAACCGATTGGGCAAGCGATGCCCCCATCAAGATAAGGGATACCGAGGAACATCACCGGCTCACTCGTAAGGGGAAGCGCTCCGGTCGCAGCCAATGCGGTCGGGAGGAAGCCCGGCATCGTCTTGTCGAGGAAATCGGCTTTTCCCGTGAGGCAATTCGTGGCAACCACGAGGAATTTGCAGGGATTTTTCGCAAAAACATCAAAGGCAAAAGGCAGGATGCCATGGCCAATCTCATTCACGAGATGCTCATAGTTAAACATCGTCCGCTTTTTCGAGAAGATCTCGAACGGACGGAAGAACTCCTTGTCATCGCACATCAGGATCGTCTGCTTTTCAGCCCGATCCGTTTCTTTGGAGACGTAGTTGCAGCCCATGAGTCCGCCGCAAGAGGTTCCGATCACGACATCGGCCCAAATCTGGTTTTGCATCAAGACCGAAAGCGGACCCGCCGCATAGGTTCCGCGGGAACCCCCGCCTTGGATGCAAAGACCGATTTTAGCCATTCATGCTCCTCCGGAATTCATCGGCGACGATATCCCTTAGGCGGTAGTCGTCCCGTGAGATTTCCTTGAGATAAGAATAAGACTCTTTTTCCGAAACGTAAGAAATAATCATTACGTGATAGGTTGCCGTCGGGTCAATCGTCGCGGTGCTTCCATAGGTAAAGAGGTAACTATCTTTTTGCAAAGAGAGGACATATTCCCCCGTGCAAGAGCAAAAAACGTTGTCGTTATCAAAAGGCAAAGCGGCATAGACCTCGCCATAGGTGATCGGACCCGAGGGGATCTCAGCCCGAGCGCAGCCGGTGTTGACCGCCGCGAGGGCGAGGGCGCTATCCCATTTGGAATTGCAGTAATACTCAAACATCGCCTGAACGGCAAACTTCCCGATGTCATATTCGCTGAGGTTCCCTGCCGTCTGGCCCACCACTTCGTTTTTGATCGCCGCGTTCTTGCCATCGTAATAGCCAAAGAGCCCCAAGGTCATGGCTTCTTCATTCAAAGTGCTGAGCACTGAGAACGGCGTGGAATCGTGGCTTTGGTAAACGAACTTCCCATTCTCTAAGGCGAAACGAGCGTGCTGAACCGTCGTCCCATTCGCGGCACCTCTTAAATGGGGGATGCCATAGCTATCAACCGAGGAGGAATCCGAATGGACGTGACCGGCAAAAATCGCATCGATATTGTGGCAAAACGTGGTATCGAAATCACCATTATGAATCGAAAGAACGACCAAGGAACAGCCCTCTTCTTTCCGGAGCCGATCCGCTTCCGCGGAAACTAAAGTCGAATAGGCGTGATCAAAACTATAACCCGAAAGCGAGGAGACGGCAATCGAACTTTCGATCGGGCCGATTGCCCCGATGACTCCGATTTTATAGCCCCCACGACTCACGACCTTGGAAGGATCGGCCCAACTCGGCCGCTGACCATTCGGATCTTTGATGTTGATCCCCAAGAAAGGATAGTTCGCGGTCTTTGAATTTTTCTCAATCCATTCCGGCTTCCAATCGAATTCGTGGTTGCCGATCTCCATCGATTCGAATCCGGCGATGTTCATCCAATTGACCATCAGCTCGCCATGGGTCAAATTGCTGTCGGCGCTCCCCTGCCACATATCGCCCGAAGAAAGAAAGATGGTTGAATCCGGAGCTTCCCGTTCTTTTGAGAAGGCGAACTGGGAAAGGCGGGTAATACCCGTGTAGCGGGAGGAAGCCACTTCTTGGGCGGCGCCATGGGTATCGTTCAAAGAATAAAAGTCGAGGGTGGTGATCGGGGCGGGGGCTAAAGTCGAAGCGGCGCCGGTCAAGGTGATCGATTTGATCGTGAAAGAGCCGACAGGCGCATGAAGACTGAAATAGGAATTCGGCGTTTTGTCCGAATAGGAGAAAGAAGTTGATCCTGCGATCTCGTAAGCCCCATTCTCGGGCGAGGTGATCGGATAGGAAGAAGCCTTGCTCGTCAAATAGCCAAAATCGCTCGCGCGAACATAATCAACGGTGATACTCGTAAAGGAGGAAGCGATCGGAGCGCTGTTCGTGATATAGCCGCCTTGATTAAGGGTGAACCAACCCGAAGAGGAGCTGGCGCCGCCTTTGATTTCGAAATGAATTCCCTCTTTCTCGAACGAGGCTTCGCCATTCTCAAACGTCAAAGAATTGGTGCTATCGAGGACCATTTCCCCTTGCAAATCCCCCTTAGAAGAAGGGATTGAAGATACGGTCGAAGACGAAGAGACCGTTGTGGCGCAGGCACTTAAAACGAGGAGCGGCAATAGGCTGAAGAGATATCTTTTATTATTCATCCAAAAGTATTATAAACGACCGCCTAGAAATTGATAATGCCGTACCCCTCAAGCACAATCAAGATCGCAAGAGTGCACAAGACAACCCCGCCCAAAACCTCGGCCACTTCATAGCGCCCTTTGAGGAGCCGGGAAATCTGTTTGCCCGCAAATAAGCCAATTAAGGAAACGAGGAAGGTCATCAAGCCGATGATGGCAAAAGCAATGTAGGCTTGATATTCCGCGGTCGTGTGGACGTTCGCTTGAATCGTTACGCCAACGACCATCGCGTCGATCGAATCAGCGACGCCCTGGAAAAGAACGTAGCGGTAGCTGAATTCCAAAGGTTTCTTCTCTTCGGGTTTCACCATGCCCCGAATGCCTTCGATCAGCATCTTGCCTCCGATGAAGGTCAGCAAAACGAAAGCGATCCAGTGATCGTAGTCATCGAACCAAGTGATGTATTTTTGACCCAATAAGCCGATCAAATGGCCAACGAGCGGGAAAAGGAACTGGCCCATCGCGAAGACGCCAGCGATAAAGAAATATTTCTTTTTGCTGATGCCCTGAAAGCAAAGTCCATCCGTGATCGCGAGGGCCAAGCAGTCCATGGCTAGCGCGATGCCGTAGATGAAGGAAAGCCAAATCCAATCCATAAAGTCGTGGGGATAGTATAAAATAAAAGGCAGAAATGAAAAAGAAAAAGTTTAATCCAATGTATATCTTCCCGATCATTCTGGGGGTTATCGCGGTTGTTTCGCTGGTTTTGATTATTGTTTTTGCCAATATCGGTTAAACAAAAAGAATCGTTCCCTCGCGTCGAAGGAGCGATCCTTATCTTTTTATTTCTTCGAAGCATCTAAGCGGATAAGCGGCTCATAGAGATCGACCCGCCGATCCCGATAGACGCCCCAGCCCTGCCGTTCCTTGGCAATTGAGGCGAGGTCAAACTCCGCGATGCGGAAGCCTTCTTCTTCGCGGTCCATTTCAGCAGCGAGTTCCCCGTGCTGGTCGGCGATAAAGGAGGAACCATAGAACTTCATCGAGGAGTTCCCGGCTTTCTCCACGCCAACGCGGTTCGAGGCCAACACCGGAAGGATGTTCGCGGCCGCATGGCCTTTCATCACGTTCCGCCAATGATCTTTGCTATCCTTCGGAAGGACCGGTTCGGAGCCAATCGCCGTCGGATAGACAACGAGTTCCGCACCTTTAAGCGCAAGGATGCGCGCGGTCTCCGGGAACCATTGGTCCCAGCAAATCGCAACGCCTAAACGTCCGATCGCGGTATCAAAGACCATAAACCCGGTATCGCCCGGCGTGAAATAGAACTTCTCTTCGTAGCATTCCCCTGTCGGGATATGGCTCTTGCGGTAGATCCCCAAAAGGGTGCCATTCGAATCGATGACGCCCAGCGAATTGAAGAAGCAATTGCCCGCCTTCTCGAAAAACGAGATCGGAAGGACGACGTGATACTTCTTAGCAACCGCTTCGAAATGCTTCAAGGTCTTGCTCGAGGCACGATCTTCGGCTAAGCCGAAGTTGTCATAGTTCTCGACTTGACAGAAGTAATGACCCTCAAAAAGCTCAGGAAGCAAAACCAATTGGGCGCCTTTTGAGGTGGCTTTTGCAATCAAAGAGTCGGCTTTTGCAAGGTTTTCGTCATAGACCTCGCTCATCGAAAATTGGGTGATGGCTACTTTGATAGACATGGCTTACTCCTCCTTCTCGGGGATCTGCATAGTGATGCAATGGATATTGCCCCCGCCTAAAAGTATCTCACGGCTCAGCACTTGGTGAACCGTCTTGTTCGGATAGAGCTCTTGGATCGTCTTGAGGGCCAAGGCGTCTTCTTTCACGCCGAAGGCGGGCAAGATGATGAAGTCTTTGCCTTGGTAATAGTTGACGTAAGAGGCAGCCAATCTCCGGCCGGCTTCACGTTTATCCAAGGTCGAGGCATTGTTGATGAGACCTTTGGTATCGCTCGGGGTGAGGTAGAGGGCTGGCGAAGGAAGCATGAGCTTATGGATCACAAGCTTCCGCCCTTTGGCGTCCACCGCTTCGGCCAGAGCTTCATAAGTCGCTTGGCAATAGGCGTACTGGGGATCGTTTTGGTCCTCGGTCCAAGCCATGACGACTTCGCCCGGCTTCACGAAACTGACCATATTGTCGACATGTTCGTCGGTCTCGTCCTGATAGATGCCGTGCGGCACCCAAATAACCTTTTCAACGCCGAGATAATCGCGGAGGACTTCCTCGATTTCAGCTTTCCGGAAGGTCGGATTACGGCCTTTCGAAAGAAGGCAGGCCTCGGTCGTGATGAGCGTTCCTTCGCCATCGACGGCGATGCTTCCGCCTTCCAAAACGAAGTTCGGAAGGTAATAGGAAAGAAGCTTCATCCGTTTGCTGACCACCGCGGCCAACCGGTCATCGTCTTTGTAGTTCCGATAAAGGCCATCAAAGCTTCCGCCCCAGGCATTGAAGCGGAAATCAACGGAGCGAATGGATTTGCCGTTTGTCACGAAGAGAGCCATGTTATCGCGGGCCCAAGCATCGTTATAGCGAATCGAAATCGGCTCGACGTTCGGAATCATCCGGAACGACGGGGCGAGTTTCTTATAAAGCGAGGGGTTGATGCCAACCACGACTTTTTCATGCTGAGCAATCGCCTTGATGACGTTGGTGAAAGCTTCTTGAGCCGGCACCGCTTTCTCGCGCCAAGTATCCTGACGGTACGGCATGAGCATGACAGTCGCTTCGTGGGCCAAACCTTCGAAAGGAAGGTGATAGCCGTCGGCGGTTGGGAGGGTCTTGCGGTTTTCGTAATAATCCTGAAGCCGCTTCTCGTAGAGCGGGAAACGATTCCAATGGGTAGTATCCACCACCTCGTATTGGTTTTCGTAGCCCGAAAGGAGCTTGATGCCGATATCTTGGTAGTGTTTGACCCGTTCGACGAGTTCTTTGGTCCAGACCTCGCCCGGAACGATGAGCGGAATGCCTGGCGGATACATCATGACTTGCTCTTTCGAAATCGCGCCATCGCATTCTTCAACCGGCACGACTTTGCCCGGCGCGTGGAAAGCGACCCGCGGGCGGAGAAGCATGTACGGGAAGGAATTGTCGAAATGGTGATCCGGATAGGTGATATCGGGATGGTAATGGTCCTTCGAGATGTCGCGAAGGGCGGCTAAAAGATGCTCAACGTGCTCAGGTTTGGTGCCAATCGCGAAGATCCCCAAAACCGCATAGGTCTCGGCGAGCTCCATCATGATGTCGTACTTTTCTTTGAGAAGATGGTAGAGCTGGAAGCCATCGATATCGAGATGGTCGAGTCCGATGACGAGTTTGCTTTCGTCGTAGTTATAAGAGCCATGGGCAAGAAAATGCTCGCGGCCTTCATCGATGAAGCCAGGGATCTTGTGGATCTCTTGGCGGGCGTAAGCGGCGAGTTCGTAGGTTCGTTCCATCGCTTCGGCCCCTTCTTTGGAGGCCATATAACTCCGGGCAGCGTCAATCGAGGCGATCAATAAGCCCGAAGGCGAGGTGGTGTTGATGATGTTGAGCGACTTCTGAACATCGGCACGGCTGAAGAGGGTGGTGTGCATAAGAAGCACCGAGCTCTGAGTCAAAGAACCGACCGTCTTGTGGAAGGAAGCCGAAGACATATCGGCGCCGGCCGCCATCGCGGAAATCGGGCAATGTTTGCATTCGAAGTAATAATGGGCGCCATGGGCTTCGTCGCAAAGGACGGCCATATGATGCTCGTGAGCAAGTTTAACGATATCTTCAAGCGGACCAACCGAGCCAAAATAGGTCGGGTTGATCACGAAGACCGCTTTGGCGGACGGGTTCTTGAGAATCGCTTTGCGCCAATCCTCTAACGAGGGCTGGTTAGCGATTTCGAGGTCGTTATCGATCTCTGGCATGACGTAAACTGGGACCGCGCCGGAAAGGATGAGACCGTTGATGATCGACTTATGGACGTTGCGAGGAAGCAGAATCTTCTCACCCGCTTTGACGGCGGTAAGAAGCATTGCGATGATGCCGCTTGAGGTGCCGTTGATGAGGAAGAAGGCCTCATCGGCGCCGCAGGCATCCGCCAATAAACGCTCGGATTCGAGGATGACTTCGTGCGGTTTCGCCAAATTGTCGAGACCCAAAGGAGCATTCACGTCGCAACGATAGACTTCGTGCCCGAAGAGTTCGGTAGCGGCATTCGTGATGTTGCCCATGTGATGACCGGGAACATCGAAAGGTGAAACGTCTTCGCTGACGTACTTTTTGAGGGCGTCCACGTAGGGCGTCTTGCTTTGATCCAATTTTGCCATAATGCGATTAGTAGTTTACACGTTTACGGAGTAAAAGGAAGGATAAAGAAAAGGGCCTAAAGCCCTTTGGCACGCTCCATCGAAGAAAACGTTTATTTGCTTGCTAAGATCGTTTTGAAGATCAAGCGAATATCGTCTTCGTCCATGAAGGGGTAATAACTGTCGAGGTCGACGTCCTTGAGTTTGCCGCTTGCGAACTCTTGGGCCAATTTATGGAAGGCCTCGTCGCTCACGAATGGAGCGTATTTCTTCGCTTCCGGATCATGGACCTCCATCTTTTTGAGGAAGGCCTCGTCGATGGCGTCATCCTCGAGAAACGGCAAGAGATCCTCAAAGCACAATCCGTCAAAGGATCCCCCTTCTGCAAGGATTTTTTGTGAAATCAAGGTGATGTCATCGTCTTCGAGAAAGGGGAGAATCTTTCGTAAATTAATCTCCGGCGCGCCATCCTTGAGCGCTTCCTTTACCAGTGAAGAAAGACCCTCGTCACTCGCGAAAGGATAGCAGCGTGAAACGTCATTCCCTTTTTTGAAGCCTTCGACCATCATCTGATCGACATCTTCATCCTCGACGAAAGGAAGGAGGTCGTTGAGGGTCACGCCTTGATAAACCCCATCGGCGCTTTCGGAGATTTTCTTCGCCAAATCCGAAAGTTCGTCGTCATCGAGAAACGGCAGGGTGTGTTTGAGATTCATCAGCGTTTTCCTCCTTTCGTCAAATAGCGTACTTCATCGGGGCTTAGCTTATCTTTGAAGTCGATGAGGGGCGTCCTGATCTTCCCCTCCTCGACTGCCTTAAGGAGCCGCATCCTCTCGCTTCCGGTCGAGTGGTAGAGCAAATTCCCGAAATCGAGTTTGAGGTTTCCGGCAATCACGGAGCGGACGATGTAATCCCGTTCGTGGCCTTCATAGGGGTCAAGCGGGTCAATCGTCGGTTTCTCATTGAGGCAAAGGATCGTTTCGAAAGGAACGGAAAAGACCTTGGAGAGCTCGATGACATTATCGATGCTCGGAGCGCTTTTGCCTGTCTCCCAAGCGCTCACGGCCTGACGGGATACCATCAGAATTTCCGCGAGTTTGTCTTGGGAAAGAGCGGCCTCAACGCGCAAGGCCGATATTTTCTTCCCAATGGAAACGAGATCAATCATAAATTCTTATTATTAGCATAGTCTTCTTTCCAAAGATCTTCGATGTTTTGCGGCATGTCATAAGCCGAGTAAGAAAACGGATTCTTGATTGAGACCGCGTCGCGCATCTCCCGTTCGACTTGGCGCAAAATTTCTTTTTTGTTCATGGCTTTTGCCCTCCGACACGACCATCTTAAAAAAGAAAAAGCCCCTTGTAACGCAAGGGGTGATTGCGAAACCAAGAATTGCCGCTACTTGACGAGATTGAAATGGCGAAGGCCTTGCAAAACCCCGTTATCCCAAACGGGGGTGGTCACAAAGGAAGCGTGCTTCTTCACTTCGTCCTTGCCATTTCCCATGCAGACGAATTGGCCAACCGCATCAGCCAAAGAGATGTCCTGAAGATCATCGCCAAAGCCCAAAGACTCTTCTTTCTTGAAACCATAATGGCGGAGCACATCGATGACCGCCTCGCCCTTGAGGTGCATGACGGGCATCACGTCAACCGCGTAATCGAAATAGCGGGAATAAACCAGCTGCGGAAAAAGAGCTTTTATCTCCATATCCCACTTCTTGGCAGCGAAGAAATTGATTCCCACCACCTCTTCACCTTCGTAGTTTCCGCGAGCCGGCACAACTTCATGATAAAAGCCATAAAACGCCCTCGACGAATAGGTCTGGGGGAAGAGGAGCTTCCGCTCAATCGGCTCCACAAGTTCCATCGTAAGATTCCGAGCCTTGACCGCGGCGATGAATGCCACGATGTCTTCCTTTTTCATGAGGCTTTTGCGGAGATATTGCCCATCGGCATAGGCCACGCCGCCGGCGCTCGAGATATAACCATCCCAATTGATCCCGAGATCATTGGTCCCGAAACGGGCCATGCTATGGAACGGCCGAGCCGTGCATAAAACCACTTTGACCCCTTCTTTTTGAAGCGCCTTCACCGACGAAAGAGCGCTCTCGGGCCAGCAATGGTTCTTGTGGTCATAGAGGGTCCAGTCGATATCGAAGAAAACGATTTTAATAGAGGGATTCACGAAAGGGATTATACCCTAGAGAATAATCACCGTGCCATCTTCTTTTATTTCGAGCTGATCGCCGGTTTTAACACTCGCAAGGAAATCGGGTCCCAGCTGGTCGATCGCAATCAATTGCACCCCTTCCCAAACGTTGGAGAGAATGATGCCCGCGGCCGCCAAAGAGTCGACATGCTCGCTGAAGAGGAAGGCCGCCGGCGCGATGTGGCGGTTCGCCACGGTCTGAATGACCATGCCACCGGTGGTTGAACCGATCGTCTTCGGGAGGCAAAGCGCCTTGCCCGTCACGCCCTTGCCATAAAGATCGGGGTTATTCTGATCGGAGACGATGATGTCTTTGCAACTCTTCTTGAGGGCAGCCTTCTGAAAGCTCGCCAAGGTGTTCAGCCCTTGATGAGACACGACCGCTTCGCCCTTCCAGGCTCCTCCGAAGAGGACCCGTCCTTTGAAGCTCTTCATGTTATTTGCCCTCCTTGCCACTAATGATGCTGAGTGCTTCCACGTCCGTGTAATAACGGGACTCGGAATAAGTTCGTAATTTATTCGATGTCGTCATGATCCGATGGCGGTGGGTCAAAGGATTATCGACATACATGAGGGGGCAAATGCTCGAAAGATGGGCGCCGGTCTTCAGGAATTCCTGATATTTCGGACTCTTCTCAAACTCCGCCGCAACGGCAGGAGAGGTGGTGAAAACCGTATCGATCACCAGTTTCTTCTTGCCGGATTCTTGGAGCGCCTTCGTTAAGGCATCGGTCCAATCGTTCAGCTGTTTGATCGTGAGATGGGGGCAGCCAATGAAGCAGCGGTACGCCTTCTTGTCTTTCTTTTTCCACATAATCGGATAGGATGCTTTGACCCGTTCGATCTCCGCATCATCGATCACGTATTCTTTGGCATCGGCCTTGATCAAAGCCTCTCCTTGCTCCACCGCTTCCGGGGTGATCCCCGCGATGTGGTAAAGCCCAACCGCGCCATTGGAGGCCGTGGCAGCGCCGAAGTCCTTGAGGTAAGCGATCGTATCTTCGTCGGGCAACTTCTTCAAATAGTGATCGAGACCCATCACATAGGGAACGTCTTCCATGACTTTCATGCCGATCGCGCTTCCTAAGATTTGGGCTTCGGGACGCTTCGTGCATTTCACAATGACTTTCCAACTCGCCTTCCGGCCTTCATCGGTGAGAAAACCGAATTCCGGAGCGTACCCCAAGAGAGTTCCAAAAAGCTCGAGGACGCCGCTATTGCGGTTGCAACGGGCGCCCAAGACCGAGTTCGCGAAGACCACCGCCGAGCTTTCGGCCCAGCTCAGGATGTCCCCTTCTTTCGGGGTATTCCCCACTTCGGGAAGATAGCAGGTGCAAGTAAAACTGTCTTCGCTCTTCAAGCCGACTTTTGTGAGCTGATCCTCATAATGCTCTTGCTGGTTGTACATGATCTTCTTGAAGACCAACTTCTCGAGGAGATCGCACTTCACGTTCTTGAAATCCATCGGCCGAGGGTCGGCGGTGAAGCCACCATCGGCCTTAAGCCCGGCAGCGATCAAGGTGTCCATCATCGGGTAAATCGGGGTCAATAAGCCAATGCCGAAAGAGGTGACCAAGTGGCCTTCTTTGTAGGTTAAGGGAACCAGGCGTTTCGCTCCGAAAGTGTCGCCGAAACGAACCAAGCACTCCATCATCTTGGCTTTCGTCTCGCCTTCCTTTCCCTCGAGAATGCCCCGCTCCTTCGGATCCAGCGTCATCTGAGGTTGATACATATTTTCTCCTTTGGGAGGAACTCTCCCGAAAACGAACAAAGAAAATTAAGAACGAAGCCCCGCGACGGTCTTGGCGAAGATTTCCTGAGAAAGGACGTTCATCGCCCGCATATCCCCGGCGTTGATCTTCACAATCTTTCGATCGAAGGTCACCAAGCCATTCAATTCTTCTTCGACGTCGCTTAGTTGGGTGAAGACCGCCAAAGAAAGTTTCTGTTTTTTAATGTTATTAATGATCCGTCTCCGATAGAGCCGAAGCACCGCGCTGTTATAGGAAGCAAACGAGCCGTAATAGCGGTAGCCGAAGGAGCGCTTCGAGAAATCGTGATGCTCGACTTTGAGAGAATAGCCCCCGAATTCGCTGAGGCCGAGAATCCGCTTATGGTCGTTCCGGAGATTGAGGAAGGTCCAGAAATAAATATGGTCGGAATCGAAATCGCCGCAGCCTTTGTCGTACCAGCCCGAGGCGGTATCGATGAGGCGGCTCGAATCCAAAGCCCGAAGCTTCTCGGTCATGAGGGCGCTGTCGAATTGGCCCCAGCCTTCGTTGAAAATCGTCCAGCCCATGAGGCAGCTGACGTTTTGGAGCCGATCGATTTCGCTCTTCATGTCGCTCAGGAATTGGTTGCGTGATTCTTCGATGAGACGACCCAGTTTCTTGTGGTCCGTATCCGAGATATCGAAATGGAAAATCGGCCGGGTGTGGATCAAGAAAGAAGAGTAACGCGAGCCCCCGTTCACGAAGTCTTGCATCACCAATAACCCCAGCCGATCGCAGATGGAATACCACCGCATCGGCTCAATAGTCGCGTGTTTCCGGACGAAATTGAACCCGCATTTCTTCAGGAGTTGGAGATCGAAAAGAATCGCGGCGTCCGAGGGTGGGGTCATCCCGCTTTCGGGCCAATAGCCTTGATCGAGTACGCCCGTGAGGAAATAAGGTTTGTTATTGAGGGCGAAGAAGTAATAATCGCCGATTTTGACTTTGGTGAACTTCCGCATCGCGAAGTAGGAACGGACCGTGTCATAGCCGGCCGTGAAGACCAACTCATAGAGGTTTGGCTCTTCAGGCGTCCAGGGATAGAAACTGTAATTGAAATCAAGCACGCATTCGCCCGAGGGGTCGAAAGTGCCTCTCGCCACGAGCTGTCCGTGGTAATAGGCCTCGACGTTCGCGAAGGCCTTGTTGCCGACGAATTCCGCTTCGATCTTGAGCTCTTGCTTATCGAAATCCGGTTCGAGTTTGATGCTCTTGATATAGCCATCATCCGGCACATTTTCGAGCCAAACGCTCTGCCAAATCCCGCTCGTCGGCGTATACCAAACGCCCCCCGGTTCGTTCGACTGTTTTCCACGCGGGAAAATCGAGGAATCGGTATCGTCTTGAGCCGTCACTTCAACCACGTTGGTCTTATTGAGATAAGAAACGTGAACCGCGATTGGAGTGTAGCCGCTCACGTGATGGGCGACGAACCGCCCATTGAAATAGACATCGCAGATCTGATCGACCGCATCGAGGTGCAAAATCGCGTCATGGCCGACATAAGAATCCGGCACCTCAAAGCATTTCCGATAGTGCATGAAGTCGCCCGCGTGGATATGAATCCCGACTCCGCTTAGAGAGGTCTCCGGGGCGAAAGGAACCAGAATTTTTTGTTTGTAATCATCGGTCTTTCGGGCATCTTTGGTAATCGCAAAATCCCAAGGCCCATTGAGCGAGACGAAAGAGTCGCGTTGGAAAAGAGGATTCGGGTGTTCGGGCAAAGGATGCTCATGCGAGATCTTCTCACCGAATTCGCTTGTGAAGGTTTTCATCGGGTATATTTTAAGTTTCCCGGGCATAAAATGCTACAATAAGCCCCGAAGGGAAAACCTTAATGAACCTCGAAAAAATCCGTGCGATCCTCCAAGCCAAACATGCGGATGCTTGGATCATCGTCGATTATGAAAACCGCAATCCGATGACCACCGCCTTCCTCGGTAACAAGATGCTGACACGGAAAATCTTCCTGGTCATCCCGCAAAACGAAAAACCCTATCTCATCACCCACGCCATCGACACCGTTTTTTTGAGCGATGCTGAAACCGCGAAGAATTTCGATCTCCGCGTCTACCACACCTGGCAAGAGATGCTCGAGCTCGAGAAGACTTCGTTTAAAGGATATAAGAAGGTCTTAATGGATATCTCTGAGAAGGGTTTGCTCCCCCGGGTTTCCCTCGCCGACTTCGGCTCGGTCGATTACATTCGTTCCTTGGGTCTCGCTGTCGATTCTTCAGCCGATATCCTTCAAAGCTTCTCCGCCGCCTATAGCGAACGGGCTCACCAGCTCCAGCTCAAAGCCTGCGCGATTACCTTAAAGATCAAGGATGAAGCCTTTGCCAAAATCAAAGAGGACATCCTCAAGAAGAACCTCTCGGACGAATACGAGATCCAGCAGTTCATCTGCCGGCGCTTCCACGAGAATGGCATGGTCTATGATGACCCGGCGATCGTCGCGATTGGCCGGACGGCGAATAACCCCCACTATGGGCCGACGAAGGAAATCCATTCGATCATTCACCGGGGTGATTTGGTCTTGATTGATATGTGGGCCAAACTCGATGATCCCGAAGGCGTTTATGCCGACATCACCTGGATGGGTTATGTGGGCGATGTCATCCCAAAAATATTTTCAGATCGCTTCTCGATTGTGAAAAAAGCTCGCGATTCAGCCATTGCCTTTTTGCAGAAAGAGCTCCCGCATCGGAGCGTTGAAGGCTATGAAGTCGATGATGCCGCCCGCAAAGTCATTGAGGACGCGGGCTATGGCCAATACTTCATTCACCGGACCGGACACAACATCGCGGTCGATGTCTCGCCCCATGGGCCGGGTGCCAACATGGATGATTATGAGTCTCACGACACCCGCGAACTCATCGATCACACCTCATTCTCGATCGAGCCAGGGATCTATGCCCCGGACTTCGGCGTCCGCAGCGAAACCAACGTCTTCGTCGATGGGCATAACCCAATCGTCGTCGCCGGCTTACAAGAAGAAATCATTCCGATTTTGAAATAAGGCTTTTCACCGCGTTCTTTTCCCGAAAGAAAACCGTCTCAAGGTTTCCCTCAAGACGGTCCTTTGGAAAGGCAACCGATTAGTTGAACTTCACGAGTTTATGGGCGAATTTGTAGTCTAATTTAACCGCTTTGACACCGGCCTTGCCTGGCATCGTGAGCGAGATGACGGCAAAGTGCCAACGAATAAAACAATAGAGACGGGGATTACCCTTTTTGCAATAGGCCCAGAAGCCATTCAGTTCCTCTTTAGCTTCGGGGGTTCCGTTTAAACGAGCGAAGGTGGGGACCATGACGAAATTCAGGATGAGATGGTGATACATTGCCTTGAAGAGCGGGCGATTCTCCTTGTGAATCTTCGTGAGATCCGCCGCATCAAAGATCTTTTCGCCATCGATGATGAAGTCTTTGTATTTCCGAATGCAGGTGTTGTTCTCCATCGACTGCCCTTCTCGGCCAATCAGATATTGGTAAAAATCGGCATCGACATAGTCTAATTTCTGGACGAAGGGCATCGGAGCGTAGATGAAATAATTGTCTTCATAAGAGGCGTGCTTCGGGCAATCGACCCCCGATTTGCGCAGGATTTCTGTCTTATACATCGCCGAGTGAAGCGTGATGTTCGAGCGATAACGGAAGGCGCGGATGTCTTTCCAACTCCCGCCCGTGCGATGGTGTTTGAAAAGATAACGATAGTCAATGACCTGACCACGATGATTCCGGCCTTGCCAATAAACGTAATTGGTTAAGTAAAGGTCAACCGTCCCTTGGTCTTTCTTGATCGCGCATAAAAGTTTTCTTAAAGCGGCTTCTTCGACCCAATCGTCGCTATCGAGAACTTTGAAATAGAGTCCTTTGGCTTCCCGAAGTCCGTGATTAATCCCTTCGCCATGCCCGCCATTAGGCTGGTGGATGGCGCGGATGAACGGATAGGTTTTGGCATAATCATCAGCGATCGCTCCGGTATCGTCCTTGGAGCCATCATCGATGATCAGCACTTCAATCTGATCGCCGAAAGACGTCAGACTGTCCACCGCATAATGAAGAAAGGGAGCCGAGTTATAGGCTGGGATGACGAAGGTGATGAGTTTTGGGGATTTTTCCATTCGTGATGCCTCCTTAAAGATCACGCTTTGTTTGCCTCGGCAGGAGCTTGCTCATTCGCTGGGGCCTGCCCCGCCGGGAAGATGATGCGGAAAATGAAGAAGAAGATGATCATCGAGATGCCGCCGGAAATGAAGGTCTTAAGAAGATCGGAAATTCCTTTGGGCCAACCCCAATAGAGCAAGAACGGATTGCAAATGCCCCAAACGGCGTTGACGAAGATCGAAATGGCGACCCAACCGATGAAATACCACATCGCCTGCCACCAGGGATTCCCGTGCGACTTGAAAGTGATGTTTCTTTGGAGGGGGAAGTTGATGCACTGAGCGGTGAAGACCGCGATTTCGAAGGCAAGGAAATTCCCTAAGCCACCGCCGATGACCGCTTTGGTAGGGTCGAGCGTGATGTTGTTATTGATGTCGCGCATCGGCTCATTGAAGATCGCCCAGTTCAAAGCGTTCCCCGCGGAGTCGGCGATTCCGAGCGGAACCGCTGGCCACACAAAGGGCTGCGAGCAAAGACTGGCGAAAACATAAGGAAGGAAGAGCATCACAAGATATTGCCAAATGGTGACGCCTTCCGAGAACACGATGAAATAGAAGACTTGATAGAGAAGCTTCGAGAAAGCGGGATGCGCAATCTCGAGTTTGCGCCACCAGTTCATATAGGCTTGATTCAAAGGCAATTGGCCGATGTTAAAGAAGAAACGGCCGATCTTGCCCGCCAAGTCATAACGTTTGCTATAAGCCTCCCCCTTGGCTTTGACTGCAGCGGCGTGCTTTGTTTGGTATTCAGCAAACTCTTTTTCAATCTGAGCCTTTCGCTCCGCTTGATAAGCTTTTTTCTCCTCGGGCGTCATCGCGGCGATTTTCGCCTTTTCCTCGGCTTTGGCCTTTTTAGCGGCGAGTTTGTCCGCTTGGGCTTTTTCCTTAGCGGCCTTGGCGCGGGCGATTTTTTCTTCTTTCGCCTTTTGCTTTTCTTCCGGGGTTTCGTTTTTCAAAGCTTCGGCCCGGGCCTTCTCTTCCATCTCCGAGTGGTCCCGATCAGCCTTCTTTTCCATCCGATAACGGGTAATCGCGGCAATCTTCTCTTCGGTCGAAATCGTTTTGGCTTTATACCACATAAAACATTCCCTCCTTCAGGCGGCCTTCCCCTCTTGTTTGAGGAGTTTGGCTTCGGCTTTTCTTTGTTTCTTGAAGACGTGGCCTTCGTGGATGAAATGGTTTAACCCCTTCCAGAAATGGCCATTGCACATCAAGATCAACCCATCGAGTTGCTTCCAGCAGATCGCTCCGCCAGACATCCGCGACATATTGCGCATCGGATTCTCATAAACGCCCATCACGAGCGTGTTGGCATCCGCCCGATGCCCAATATGGCGAAGAAGATGGACGATGTGGCGAATCGCCCGCTCAAAGAAGCGGCCAAACCAACCTGGGGCGTATTTGAGATCGCAAACGGCCGTGCCATCGGTGACTTGAATCCGGTTGCGTTTAATAAAAACCCGCGGATCATCGGGAATCGGATGACCGAGAATCGCTTCGAATTCCGGATCCTCAATCTCCCGAACCTTGCCGCTCATATAATGCGGAATCGCCGAGGTTTCATAAGGCGCCGGAGCATTCGTCCCCTCTTGCTGAATCTCGCCCGTTAAACGAATATCGAGGCTTGAGGCCCCCACTTCGATGCGATAAGTCCCTCCTTCGATCTCCCAGGCGTTGGTCTTGACGTTGAAATAACGGAACGTCTTATCGTCGAAGGGGATGTCGACGTTCTTTTCCTCGCCCGACTTAAGCGCCACCTTCACGAAACCTTTGAGTTCTCGGATCGGGCGCGGGAAAGAGGAATCCAACTTCCCTACATAAAGCTGGGCAATCTCCTTGCCCGCGACCGAGCCAGCGTTCTTCAAAACGAAATGGACGCCCGCTTTATCGACTGTGAGATCGGAGTAGGCGAAACTGGTGTAACTGAGACCGAAACCAAACGGGAAGCGGACATCGATTCCCGCGGTTTCGAAGTAACGGTAACCGATAAACAGTGATTCCCGGTATTGAACCTGAGGATCGCGCTTGCCGAAATGGTCGGCGCTCGGGACATCGGGATAGCCATAAGGGTAGGTCTCCGCCAATTTGCCCGAGGGATTCACCTTGCCCGTCAAAACATTGAGCATGGCCTTGGCTCCGGCTTCGCCGCCGAGATAGCCATGGACCAACGCATCGACCCGGTCGACGAAGGAAAGCTCGACTGGCGAACCGCAATTGAGGATGACGACAATCGGTTTCCCCGTATGATAGAGGGCGCCAATCAGTTGCTTTTGGTTTTCGGGAAGGGCCATGTTCTTCCGGTCCAATCCTTCGGCCTCCGAAAACTCATCCAAACCGATGAAGACAAGAAGAACGTCCGCCTTATCGGCGAGATTCACCGCTTCTTTGATCAAATGATTCGAGAATTTCCCGTAGCGTTTGAAGCCGGCGGCATAGCCTACTGAATGGAGACCTGAATCTTTTAGACAAGAAAGAACGGAATCGAGATGAAGCGGATTCACAATGCTCGAACCGGCCCCTTGATAGCGAGGATTTTTCGCGAAATCGCCAATGATGGCGACTTTTGCGCCTTCTTTAAGCGGCAGAATCTTGTTCTTATTCTTAAGAAGGACAATGGAGCCCTCATCGACTTCCTGAGCGGTGAGGTGGTGCGCGGCCTTATCAAAAGTTTTCGGCGCGGAATTCACACTGGCAGAAGTTCTTAAAACGAGGTCGATCAGCCGATCAATCGCTTGATCAACCACTTCCATTTGAAGTTTGCCATCCTCAATGGCTTTCTTCACATCGAGATTCGTCTCGCCGCAGGTTGAAGGCATCTCTAATTCATTGGAGGCCAAAAGCCCTTTGACCCGATCATTGTCTCCGCCCCAATCCGTCACAACAACCCCTGCAAATCCCCATTCTTTTCTTAAAATGTCCTGCAAAAGATGCTTGTTTTCATTGCAATACGTCCCGTTGAGAAGGTTGTAGGCGCTCATGACCGCGCCAGCGTTCCCTTCCTTGACCGCGATCTCAAAGGCGGTCAGATAGATCTCCCGCAAGGCCCGCTCATCGACGATTGAATCCGAAGCAAGGCGCCGCGTCTCTTGGTCGTTGCAGGCAAAATGCTTCACGCAGGAAACGATTCCATTCGACTGGACTCCGCATATATACGACGCCGCGAGTTTGCCCGCGAGGTATGGGTCTTCGGAGAAATACTCAAAATTCCGCCCACAGCGCGGATTCCGTTTCATGTTGATGCCAGGCCCAAGCAAGACGGAGACCTTTGCGGCCCTCGCTTCTTCCCCGATTGTCTCGCCAACTTGATAAAGAAGGTCCTTGTCCCAGCTATTCGCGCTTGAAGCGCTCGTCGGGAAGCAAGTTGCCGGAATCGAAGGATTAAGGCCTAATTGATCGGCTGCCGCAGCTTGCTTTCGCAAGCCGTTCGGACCATCGCTTAAGAAAATCGAAGGAAGTTTGACTTTGGCGATGTCTTTCGTCTCCCAGAAATTTTTGCCCGAAAGCAAAGAAACCTTTTCGTCTAAGGTCAACTTATCAATGATGTCTGCATGTTTGAGGAGCATAAGGTTCCCTCACTTTCTCCGAAGCGAATCGTCCATCGTTCTAGTGTGAGATTACCCCAAGATTCTTTGAGACAAACGTCAAACGACACAAAATGACAAAAAAACGGCACAAGTGGCGTTTTCTAAAGGGTTAAGCGCTTACTTATTCCGTTTTTCGGTGATGGCGATGAAGCTTATTTGAGCGTCTCGTAATAGTCGGATAAGCCATTCTCGGCGTTAAGATCCATCTTGAAGTTGGTCCGATAGCCCGGGATCACGGTGAACTTGAGCTGCTTCAGGCGTTCGGAGAGGTTATTGACCGCCTCACCGCTCCAACCATAATCGCCGAAGGCCGAGGCTTTCTTGCCCTGCCCAACCGTCCAGTAGACGTTGCCGAGGATGTCATAGAAGAGACAAATCGCATCGCCCACCAACGTCGGCGAGCCGAGCATCACGAGGCCCGAGGAATAAATTGATTTGATGATCTCGCCCTTGAGTTTTCCATAATTGAGGGCATCGATTTCGTAATAAGAAACCTTCTTCCCGTCTTTTTCGAAACGATCGCGAAGATATTCCGCCATCTTGCGGGTATAGCCATAAGCCGAAGCAAAGACGATCGTCACGTGATTCGGATCGTTGACCGGCAGCATCGAATTGGCGAGATCCCGGTAGGTCTGGATCTGTTCTTTGATCGCTTCATCCACCACCGGTCCGTGCCCCGGGCAAATCATATCGATATCGAGGGCATCAACCCGATCGCAAGCCTGTTTCACGTAGCTCGCGAACGGCCCCATGATGTGCTCATAGTAATAAACCAAGGCTTTGTGATAGGCCTTCTTGTCCGGTTCCTTCGAAAGCAAGATCGCATCGCTTGCGTAGTGGGCGCCGAAGGCATCGCAAGAAACCAAGACCTTCAGTTCTTTGATATAGGTGAACATGACATCCGGCCAATGGAGCATGAGCCCCGAGACGAACTGGAAGTGATAGCCGAAGAGCTCCATCGTGGCACCCGGGACCATCTTGACCTCATTGAGCGGAAGGCGAGTGATCTTCTCCAAATTCATGAGAGCCCCCGCGCTGGCGACGATCTTGATCGCCGGATTGAGGGTCAAAAGCTTCTCAATCGCGCCAGAATGATCCGGTTCGGTGTGAGTGACGAAGAGGTATTTGATCTCTTCAATCTTGACCAGCTTTTTCAAATTCTCGATGTATTCGTCTTCGTAACGGCCTTTGTTGCCTTCGAAGACAATCGCGCCTTCTGGCGTTTTGAGAAGATACGAGTTATAGGAAGTCCCATAATCCGTCAAGAGCGCGACATCGAAGACCTTCAGGGCATGATCGACGACCCCGACGTAATAGAAGTTCTTTTTGAGCTCAATGCATTTCATAAAAATTACCTCGCCGTTCATTATAGCGGAATCGAAATGGGATTGAGGCAAAGACACCACGAAAAAAGGGGTCCGAAGACCCCCTCTTTTGCACCAACTCCTTTATTGGATAGGAATGAGGTGCTCGTTTTCGCTTGCCTTCTTAACCTCTTTCGGGAAGCTGAGAGCGAGAACGCCGTCGGTGTAAGAAGCCTTGACGGACTTCTCATCAATGTCGCCGACGTAATAGGAACGGGAAGCCACACCGCTGAAGCGTTCGCGATGGATATAGTTGCCCTTCTTATCCTTTTCATTCATCTCGCGATCTTCCTTCACGTTGACCGTGAGATAGCCATCGGCAAACGAGACGCCAATGTCCTTTTTATTGACACCGGGAATCTCCACTTCCATCAAATAGGAATTGCCTTCGTCTTTCACGTCGGTCTTCATATCCAGATTGCGGAAGCCGCGCGGTTCAGGAAGGCTCTCCCCCGCCAAGAGATCGAATAACGGATCCATCAAGAATCCCTGGTTCATCAACTCTAACGAATTTTTCATAAGTTCAATCCTCCTGTTTTTTAGCACTCTTTTCTTTTTGTGCTAAATATATATTAATACATGTTTTAGCACTGTCAAGTTTTCTGTGCTAATTTTTCATGATGAAAATAATAAGTACGATATTATCTAACTAATTTTGTTTATCAATTTTTAGTTTTCTTTTTGGATATCCTCCATCTTTTTTAAAATGATTTGTTTCAGAAAACGAAAGTCTAGGACATAAATTGGCCTTTTAGAGGAAGAGACGAAATAGCCATAAATCTCTTGGTCGATCGTCCGAGTCAGATGGTCGGCGATCTCTTCCAAAGAGCGGTCTTGCTCATAGGGGTTCTCCCTCTTAAGATCAGGCAAATATCCCTCTCTGTTCTTTAAGGCTCGCATACGCGCGTAAGAAGCCTCAATGTTTTGCAGGATGGTTGACGCCTTCCAATGCCCTTTGATCTGAAAGGCATAAGGCTCGAGCGCCTTCCGAATTGCTTCCTCATTAAACTGGCGGAATTCCTCGAGAGAGGATTCATAGGTGTTTTGATTCATAAGCCTCCTACATATCCATAGACAATTTCCGTTCCTTCTTGCCCCACAACTTTGTAAAATATTGCTCATGGAACAATCTTTAGTGAAATCGGTTGAGACAGAATTGAATGGAAATGGGAACGCCCTAGCGAAGATGCTTAACGCTTTGGCTATGGTGAAAGAGGCGCTTGGGGAAAACGCCTGGGTTGGCCTCTATGTTTACCAAGAAAGCGATAACGCGCTGAATCTTGGGCCTTTCCAAGGAAGCCCTGCGTGCGAGACGATTAAGCCTGGAAAAGGGGTTGTCGGAACCTCCTACGCCGCCAAACGGCCGATGTACGTGCCCGATGTGAGCAAATTCCCTGGTTATATCTCCTGCGATGCCCGAGTCCAAAGCGAAGCGGTCTTCCCGATTGTCTACCAAGACGCGGTGATTGCGATCTTCGACGTGGATTCGCCGAAGCTCGATGGATTAAAAAACGACTTGGACGTTTTGGGCCAAGTCGCTCAGCTTTTCGGTAATTTCTCGCCTGCCAATTAACGGACGAGGTCGACAAAGACCAATTGGGTGTATTTCTGCAGGTCTAACGGAGCCACTTCGACCTGATAACCCCGCTTCCCGGCAGAAATACATACCGTATCGAATAATTGAGCCGTCTCGTCCATGAAGACCGGGAACGGCTTTTTTAATCCGATTGGAGAGCAACCCCCATGAACGTACCCGGTTAAGGGCAAAAGCTCCTTCAACGGGATCATTTCCATCGATTTCGAACCCGCGGCTTTGGCCGCTTTCTTGAGATCAAGCTCTTGCGCCACGGGGATATCGAAAACAAAGTGCTCTTTCTTATCGTTCTCGCAAATCAGGCTTTTAAAGACCGCTTCGGGATTTTGGCCCAAGGCTTTGGCCACGCCAACGCCATCGACGATCTCCGGATCGTATTCGTGCGGGGTGTAAGGGATTTTGGCCTGATCGAGAAGCCGCATCACATTGGTCTTTTCCATATCCTTATTATCTTAATACAACAAGAAAAGGAGAGGGGCAGAAATCCCTCTCCTCAGCGGATCTAATCCAATCAGATCGAAGCGGAAGCGCTCGAGCTGACCGTCGAAATGCCGTAGAAGAACTTGTAGCCAAGCGGCATCGCGAAGAAGCCGGACATATTCTCTTTCTTCAAGAACATATCGGTGTAGTAGTAGACCGGGCAGAGAGCCCAAGTGCTCATGAGTTCAGTCTCAGCTTTGTGCATAAGGCTGAAGCGCTTGGTTTCATCGGTCGTGGTCTTGATGGTATCGATGATCTTGTCGTAGGAGTTAGCCCAAGTCAGGCCTTTCTCCGAAGCAGCGATCGTGCCATCGCCATCCATATCAACTTCGTAGCCGGCATAGGTGGCATTGTCGCCCTTGCCAAGCTGGACATCATCGTTGCCCGAAGTGGAGATCCACATATCGAGCATCGAGATCGGATCGTTGTAGTCGCAGAGCCAGCCGTTACGAGCGAAGGTGAAGTTGCCAGCCTTACGAGTGGCAACGAAGGTCGCCCAATCCTGGTTCTGAAGCGTGATCTTCACGCCGACAGCAGCGAATTGCGACTGAAGCGCTTCGGCGATGGCCTTGTGGCCGCTCGAGGTGTTGTAGAGATACTCAACCGTCGGAACATCGGTGAATTTCTTGGTCGCATCATCGTAGGTGTAGCCAAGGCCTTTGAGAATCTCAATTGCCGAGGTAACATTGGCCGAGTAGCCGGAAGCGGTAGCATCATAGAAGCCAGCGCCATCCTCTTTCGGGCCATTCTTATCGGTCCAATCGCCCGAACCATTCGCGCCAGTCAAGCCTTTCGAAACGAAGCCATCGGCTGGATCAGCGCCGTTCTGGGCGACGTTGTCGATGATGTCTTGACGGTTGACGAGCAAGCAAAGCGCTTTGCGGAATAATTCGCGATTCGCTTCGGTTGCGAGATGGGTCGTATCGATCGACTTATTGACGTTCCAGCAGAGGTAATAGGTACCAAGCTGGCCGACGTTGAAGAATTCCTTCGGATAAGACGTTTTGATATCAGTGATCTGATCGACCGGAATATCATCGATGAAATCGTAAGAACCCGCTTTATACGAGTTGAGCATTGCGGTCGCATCATCGCTGAAGGCGAATTTGATATCCGCGGCTTTGACGATCGAGGTGTCATAGTAGTTCGGGTTCGGAACGAGTTCGATCTTGGTCGAATCGTAGGTTTTGAGCATCATCGGGCCGTTCGAAACGAATTTCGAAGCGTTGGCCGAAGCAGCCCATTCGCCTTTGGCATCAGCGCTGGCCGGGACCGGAGCGAAGGTCGGGAAGGCCGTAAGCTCATTCCAATAGGTGATCTTGTTGACCAAGGTAACAACCAAGGTCTTGTCGTCTTTGGCAACGACGGAGAGCGATTTGCCATCCGCTTCGCCTTCGGCATCCGCACCGCCGACAACGGCCTCGAAGAGGTAGTTGTAATCGGAAGCAACCGTCGAGGAGACGGCTCTCTTCCAGCTACGGACAATGTCCGCGGCCGTAAGCGAAGTACCATCAGACCACTTTAAACCATCGCGTAAGGTATAAGTCAAAGTGACGGTGCCATCGGTATTGTCAACCTCAGCCGGCGCAGCTTTCGCAAGGCCGGGAACGAGTTGGATAGAGCCATCCGGATAAGTGCCTGTATAAGACCAGCGATAGAGTCCTTCGAAAAGGTGCTCATCATAAGTGCCACCATCGACGGTAGTGTTAAGGGCCGGATCAATGGTGCCAGGGGCAGAAGCGATGCAAACGGTGAAGGCTCCAGTTGCTTTGGCTTTCGAGCCACAAGCCGCCAAAACCATGGGGGCTAAAGCAAGGAGAACGACGAGTTTTTTATTTCTCATAAGAATCCTTTCTGGGCATTTGCCCAAGACTACATTCCTGTCCGACCCGCTTGAAGCGGATACAGACATGCCACGAAATGTCCCTTACGGACTTCCCTTAGGACGGGTTTCCCTTTCTCCGAGGCACAGGCATCCTTGGCGAAGGGACACCGCGTCCTGAAGGGACATCCGCTGGGGGCGTTCAGTGGACTTGGTATATCGCCTTTGAGAACGACGCGTTCGTTCTTTCGAGCTGACTTCGGATCCGGGACCGGAATGGCGGAAAGAAGGGAAACCGTGTACGGATGCATCGGTTCCTCAAATAGCTTATCGCTATCCGCCAATTCGACCACATGGCCGAGGTACATGACCGCGATGCGGTCAGATATATGCTTAACAACCAAGAGGTTGTGAGCAACAAAGATATACGTGAGCTTCAATTTCTCTTGAAGCTCCTCGAACGTGTTGAGGACTTGGGCTTGAATCGAAACGTCCAAGGCCGAGACCGGCTCATCGCAAACGACCAACTCCGGATTGAGGGCAAGGCTCCGCGCGATGCCGATACGCTGACGCTGGCCGCCCGAGAATTCGTGCGGATAACGGGTCGCCTGCTCCGAAGAAAGACCGACAGTGGCCATGAGCGAAAGAACCCGTTTATGGCGGAAATCCTTATAACTCAAGCCTTCTTTTTCGCATTCTTCGCGGAAAAGCGATTTATGGGCGTCAAGCGGCTCAGCGATGATGTCTTCGACCGTCATGCGGGGATCCAAAGACGAATAGGGATCCTGGAAAACCATTTGGGCATGAAGATGGAGGTACTCCAAATCTTTCGCGTAGTTTTTGCGCTTCTCTTTTTCTTGGCCGACGGCTTTTTCGTAATCGGCTTTGAGAGCGGCGCATTTGGCTTCGACTTCTTTTTTGTCGTTTTCGCTCGGATTCGGATGGGCGTCTTGTTCTTTTTTGACGGCGGCAAGATAGTCCGATTTGAGTTTGGCTAAGGTGGCTTTGTAATTCTTCTTGCTTCGGATTTCCCGGCCATTGAAGATGATTTCGCCATCGGTCGGATCATAAAGATGGAGGATGGTGCGACCTAAAGTTGTTTTGCCACATCCCGACTCGCCGACAACACCGATCGTCTCGCCGCGTTTGACTTCGAAAGAGACATCATCGACCGCTTTGAGATCGCGCGTTTTAAAGAAGCCGGTCTGGGTCGGGAAGTACATTTTGAGATGGCGGACTTGGAGAATGAAATCATCGGCTTTGGTCGTGGTCTTCTTCTCGTTCTTCGCCGTTTCCGGCGCTTTTTCTTCAGCCATGGTTATTTCTCCTCCTTTGCTTTTTTCGCTTTATCGGATGGGGTTTTGCGAGGTTTTTGCGCTTTCACGTTCGATTGGTCGATCACAAAACCTTCGTTGATATACTTGATGAAATCTTCTTTGGTGAGCTTGCCAGCCTTCACGTCGGCAAGGGCGCTCGCGAAGCAACTTGAATAGTGAACGTCGTTGATCTTTCTTTCGAAAGGATAACGTTCAAGGCAGATGCCCATGCACTTCTCGCAGCGCGGGGCGAAAGAGCAGCCTCTCGGAAGGGCGAAGACATCGACCGGGTTGCCCTCGATCGGATGAAGTTTCATGCCTTTGCGGGCGTCTTGGCCCGGAATGGAGGCCATCAGCCCCTTGGTATATTCATGCTGCGGATTATAGAAAATCTCATCGACGGTGCCGCGCTCAACGATGCGGCCGGCATACATGACTTCGACCTCGTCGCAAATCTGAGCGACGACGCCCAAATCGTGGGTGATGATGATCACGCCCATGCCGAGCTTCTTCTGAATGTCTTTGATGAGTTCAAGGATCTGCGCCTGGATTGTGACGTCCAAGGCCGTGGTCGGTTCATCGGCGATCAAAAGATCCGGATCGCAAAGTAGGGCCATAGCGATCATGACCCGCTGGAGCATGCCGCCCGAGAACTCAAACGGATATTGCTTAATCCGCTTCTCCGGGTTGGTGATGCCAACGAGCTTCATCATCTCGATGCAGCGTTTCTTCGCCGCATAGCGCGTCATCTTGAATTTGGCGTTATATTCCTGCTTGGTCCGATAATAGGCGAGCCAGGCGGCGTTGATGGTTTCCATCCGCTTCTGGAACATGCCCTTCAGGCGATCTTTGTGGGCTTTCTTGATGGCAAGCCGGTTCTCTAAGTCCGCCTTGCGAGCGTCGTCTTCGAGCGCCTTTTCTTTGGCGGAAGTCTCCTCGACGAGCTTTTGATACTTCGCATCAATCGCGCGAGCTTGCTCGTTCAAAGCATTCCGCTTCTCAACGGAGAGCTCCTTATCGGAAAGGGCCATCTTGATGGGCTGAAGCTCATCGGACCAGCTCTTCTCGTAGCCATCGAGTTCGGCAGCCATGGCTAAAGCGGCCTTCTCTTTTTCCCGTTTCGGGACATAGCGAAGGGCTTCGCTCTTCTCGTTTTCGTAACGGGCGGCTTCGTTCTTGCGCTCGCTCACGCCGCCGCGAATCGCGTTGCGGAAACTGGCCCAAAGCTTCGACGATTCATAATCGTATTCATGTTTAGCAAGCTTCTTTTGATAAGCGACTTCAGCTTCCGCTTTCTTCTCGGAGAGCGAAAGATTGGCCTTATCGGCGGCAACCGTCTTCTCAAGGGCTTTGGCTTCGGCTTCTTTGGCCATGATATCCGCGGCATTCTTGCTCGGATCCGCCTTCTTGAGGATTCGGATTTCTTCATTAAGACGGGTGAGGGCGGTCTCATCATCCCGGAGCTGTTTGTTCGCCGGAAGGATCAGGGTGGAATATAAGCCGCCATTATGAAGAAGCATCGCCTCTTCCATCTGGTGCCCGATCGTGAAGACCGGATTGAGGGCGGTCATCGGATCCTGAAAGATCATCGCGATCTTATTCCCGCGGATCTTTCGGAGTTCGCTCTCCTTCATTCCAACGAGTTCTTCGCCTTCGAAAACCACCGAGGATCCCGGTTTGATTTTGCCGGGAGAGACCAAGATCTGCATGATGGAGGCAGCCGTGACGGATTTGCCCGAGCCCGACTCGCCGACAATGCCGAGGATCTTGCCTTTGTCCAGGCTGAAAGAGATACCGGCAACCGAACGAACTTCCCCGGCCGGAACCGAGAAGGAGGTTTGAAGATTCTTAACAACGAGTAAATGTTCCTGATCCATAATCGTTACCTCTGAAGCCGCGGATCAAACGCATCGCGGAGGCCATCGCCGATCAGGTTCAGGCAAAGCACGATAAGGCAGATCGTCAGGGCGGGGATGAACATCAAATAAGGACGGACCGAAAGTGAGGATTCGGCATCGCTCGCCAAGCTGCCGAGCGAGGGCATCGGGGCCGAAACGCCGAGGCCAAGGAAGGACAGGAACGATTCGGTGAAGATGGCGGAAGGAATCTGCAAGCCCGCCGAGATGATGATGACCGACATGCTGTTCGGAAGCAGGTGTTTGCGGATGATGAAACTCGGCGAAGCCCCAATCGAACGGGCCGCCAAAACGTATTCTTGCTGTTTGAGCGAAAGGACCTGGCCCCGAACCAAACGCGCCATGCCCACCCAATAAAGAAGGGCGAAGACAATGAAGATTGAGATCATGCCGCTCCCTAACTGGCCCAGGAGCCCGGTTGTGGAGCTGCCGAAGACTTCATGCAAAACGACCGAAATGATAATGATGAGAACGATGTCCGGAAGCGAATAAATGACATCGACGATACGCATCATGATCATATCGACCTTGCCGCCGAAGAAGCCGGAGACTGAGCCGTAGATGCTGCCGATGATCAAAACGATGATGGAGGCAAAGAAGCCAACAACCAAGCTGACCCGAGTGCCATAAACAACCCGGATGAAGTAATCCCGGCCCAAGGAATCGGTGCCGAAGATGTGCGGGAAGACAAAGATGCCCGCGTCGCGGTTAGCGATATCGGTCTTGCTCCAGCCCATCGGTTTCAAATTGATGAACGAAGTGTCGTAAGAGCCATTGATCAAATACTCGCGGTAAAGCTGCTCATCGTACTTATATGGGCAGAAAAGCGGAATGATGAGAATAGCGATGACGAGCAAGACGATCACGACGAAGCAAACCATGGCGACCGGGTTCTTGGCGAAGCGTTTGCAGCCGTCTTTGAAGAACGAGGTCGACGGACGGGAATGCTGCTGAGCGGCCTTCTCTTCCTTGGTGGCCAGACGCGTTTCTTTCGCGTAATCGTCCAAATGGAAAACGTTCGGCCGATCATAGTCGACTTGAAGCGAAAGGGGGAATGGTAATTTCTTTCCTAATTTCATACGCTACTCCAATTCCACCCGCGGGTTGACAACCTTATAAAGCAAATCGCTGATGAGCGTCATCACGACGATCAAATCGGTCAGAACGACCGTGGTGCCCATGACCAAGGAATAGTCACGGCCGGTGATCGACTGAATGAAGGCCTTGCCAATGCCAGGCACCTGATAGATCTGCTCGATGACGAGCGATCCGGTGATGATCGAAGCAAACATCGGTCCGGCATAGGTGATGGTCGGCGCCAAAGAGTTCTTCATGACGTGGCCGAAGAGAATCCGGGATTTGCTCGCACCTTTGGCTCTTGCGGTGATGATGTAATCGCTGCCTAAGGAATCCAAAGTGGCCGAACGGGCAAGCCGAGTGATGTATGCGGTCGGATAAAGAGCGAGGGTGATCGCCGGAAGAATGAAGGCTTCGGTGCCGCCATTGACGTAATCGGTCGGGGCGATGTTCCATTGAAGAGCGAAGAAATAAAGAAGGATCGTCGCGATGACGAAGCTCGGGAAAGCGACCGAAGCGGTCGAAAGCACCATGATGGTGTGATCGGCCCAGCTGCCTCTTTTAACGGCAGCGATCGAACCAAAGAGAGTGCCGCAGATCAAAGCAATCACCGTGGCGACAAGGCCAAGCGGGAAGGAATACTTCATTCCATCGGAGATGACGTAGTTCACATCCAAGCCGACGTACTTGCTCGACATGCAAAGGCCGAAGTCAAAGCTGAAAGCCCGGCCCACATAGACCAAATATTGGACGAAGAGCGGCTTATCGAGTCCGTACTTGGCCAAAAGGGCTTGGTAAGTCTCCTCGGAGGGCATCTTTTCTTTGGTAAAAGGCCCGCCTGGGATCAGCTGCATAAACCAAAAGGTTAAAGAAACCACCACAAAGATGGTGACAACAGCCAATAAAATTCGTTTAACGATGTACGCTAAAGTTTTTCCGTTCATAACAGTGCCTGTTCCTGTTATCGAAGGAGGAGCCTGATAACTAGTGCTCGCTTCGATGCTTTGAAGTTTAGGGAAGGTCTAAAAACTGTCAATAATTATTTTTATCGGTTTATCGAAATCCCAATTTGTAAGCGTTTTCATAACGAAATATTTACTAATTATTTTTGGGGTATTTTAGTAAAAACAAACGAAATTGAACGTTTTCGAAGGTATAAAAATGGATGATTTCAAGGCATTTTTTAAAGCTTTGTTTCATGGGTTTTCTGTAAAAGAAAAACCAATCGCGTCTATTTTCATCAATGAAAAATGCTCTTTTATTTCTTTTTTGCGACTCGCTCAAGCTGATTCAAATAATTGAGAAAATCCTTTTCGCCTGAACTTAAACGATTCTTTTGGTAGAGATCATATTCCTCATGGGCTTTCTCGAGAGCCTTTTCATGGGAAATCACCCCTTTGCCTTCGAGGATGTCTTTCCGGGTCATCGTGAGGAAGGAATCGAGTTCCTTGGCCCAATCCGCCATCGTCATTGGGATGCGAGATAAGGCGTTGATTTCCGCTACATCAAGATAAGCGGAAACGAGACGGTTGAGTCCGTCTAGTTCTTCGGAGGAGAGGTAATTCTTTGCGATTTCGCTTTCGTCGCGAGTGGGTTCTTTCCCGACGAAGGAGGTCAGCCCCACATGGTTCTTGCCGTGATCTGCCCGGCCATAAACGATTTCGGCGGCGGTATGCCCGCTGATGGCCTAGTGCATTTTGTTTTGAACGGTTTCAAAGAAGATCCGGCTTGTCTCTGCTTTGGGGTCATAATCCACGCTGGTAGCATAGATGGCCAAGACCTTTTGCCAGAAAACCTTCTCGCTTGAACGAATATCCCGAATCTTGCCTAAGAGTTCTTCAAAATAAACGCCACCGCCCAAATTCTTCATTTTTTCGACATCGAGGTTGTAGCCCTTAACCATATAGTTTTTGAGCGTTTGGGTTGCCCAAATCCGAAACTGAATGCCCCGTTTGGATTTCACACGGTAGCCCACCGCAATAATCATGTCTAAAGAATAAAAAGTAACTAGGTATTTTTTTCCATCTGAAGCAGTTGTCAAGGATTCCTTGACAACTGATTCATTAGACAGCTCCTTTTCTTTAAGGATATTGTTAATATGAGAAGAAATATTTTACTTAGTCGTTTCGAAAAGTTTTGCCATCGCCATTTGGGAAAGCCAGACGTTCTCGTCTTCAAGCCGGACATCGATCTTAACCTGGCCGTCACCGCTTTGATAAATGATTAATTGAGACTGATCCATACACTCCTCCTAAGAAATCCAAGAAGGAGATCTAACCCGCCCGGTTCTTTGTCTTTGCTTAGGATTATTTTACCATAGCCTTAACTTAGCGCGTGTCGCTCCCGAAGAAAGAAAAAAGACCGCTCCTTTTCCTGGTAAAGAGCGGTCATCTAAAGAAGGGAGGGCGGCTATTTCTTGGTGCTGCCGCCGGTTGCGACCGTTGACGTCGAGGACGTATTCGTGGTTGTTGCGCTCGTCGACGAAGAGCTGGACGAAGACGAACTTGTTGAAGCGACCACGCTCGTGGTGTTCTGGTTCGCGGTGGTTGTCCCGCCCGTCGAAACGGTGGTGTTATTCGCGGCTTGCGAAGCGCAGCCTGCGAGAATGAGACATGCTAAGGGGAAGAGAATGAGTTTGATGGATTTTTTCATAAGGTGAGCCTCCTAGGCCTTTCATCTAGGCCTTATGCCAAATTAAGAATAGAAAACCCAATTTTATTTGTGGGTTTCCATGTTTTTGGATAAGAAAGCCAAAAATAATCGCTTTTATCGGCCTTTTTAAAGAAAAGAAAAAAAGCCCATCGAGGAGATTTTCTCCCCAATAGACCCTGTTTCGGCGTTCCTTGAAACCCCTACTTAGTTCCGCCGGTCGGGACGGTCGTTGGAATCGAAGAGGTATTCGGATTCGGCGTGGTTGGCGTCGTCCTCGTCACCACGCTTGTGGTTTCTTTATTATCATCGTCATCATGATCGCGCTCATCTTTATGCTCTTCGAGGGAGCAGCCTGCTAAGATCAGACAGGCTAAGGGGAATAACAAGAACAAAGATTTTTTCATAAGGCTTCCTCCACCGCTATCTTACGGGAGAGGAGAGGGATTTTCTTTAAAGATGCTCAAGGAGCAACAAAAAGGGGTTCTATTAACTTTCTGGTT